>Ga0098065_1000067_pt1 | contig 64343 bp, 49 predicted proteins | sample 25_taG_FD_75062 | JGI IMG/M metagenome (GOLD analysis project Ga0098065, IMG submission 75062) | Marine viral communities from Cariaco Basin, Caribbean Sea - 25_WHOI_OMZ | ecosystem: Environmental > Aquatic > Marine > Oceanic | place: Caribbean Sea: Cariaco Basin | collected 2014-11-08 | reverse complement strand
GTTGTAGCTCAGTTGGTAGAGCCCCGGGTTGTGATCTCGGTTGTCGTGGGTTCGAGTCCCATCAGTCGCCCCATTTTTTATTCTTTTCTCTATACTTGATTTACCTGATATATATTTTCAAGCTTGGCTACCCTTAGTCACGCTTTTTTTGTCGTTTATTTTTCTTAATTTTCGCACATCATAAAACCACGCAAAATTATAATTTTACGGTATAGTAGAAGTTCACAATCGTGGTGATGACTTAGCTTTCAGTTTGCAGTCTTCTTAATAGCAGTTATTATAGTAGTTATTTCAAGGATAGACTGCGGGTCTAATAGCCACGACCCAGCAGAATAAGATAATTATTATTGGCTAATCTCTAAGCTAACTATATAATTCTATTCATAATTGATATGATAGCGCTGAATATCAGAGTAGAGTCTCGCCTCAGTAAAAGTTATACCCCTATAGTTAGGTTTTCGCGAAGTAGTATTGATCACTTTCTTTTGCATACCTACCGCTACTCCAAGCTCTATTTTATTTACTGATTTTATAAACCCAAGCTTCCTTATATTGATAGCCTATCTCTAAGATAAAACACCGACTGTAAATTGCAGCACGGGCTTTACTCCCTAGCACTCGCCGAATACTTATAACAAGAGCGCTGTAAAGAGACCGGTTTATGAATTAAGCCAGCTTTGAAAAATATTTTACTGCTGCAGCCATTGCGCGCGCTGCCCGTTAGAATATTGGGTTGTTTTGCTAGTCGTTAAGGATGTTACCGATGGACACGCTCAGTAGGCTGCTAGAAAATGTACACTTATATGACAGCAAGTATTATCGCCTGCAGGCTTGTGGTCAATGGTCGTATACGCTTACCAAGCAAGATACCATCTTATTTTATTTAGTCGAGTCGGGCTCTTTTACGATAGCCGTCAATGGCATATCACGGCAGATTCACCGTGGTGATATGATTATGATACCTGACTCTTATCAGCATGTTTGCTATGAGCCAGGGTCTGCTAATAAAGCCGCTAGCCCGTTAGATTTAACCCGCCAGCCAGGGGAAAACGGCTCATTTGTGATCAATCCAGGTCATCCAGAGACTGCGTCCATCGTGTTAATTGAGTGTCGGTACGATAGAGAGATTACTCGGCCCTTATTGACGGCCCTCCCTACTATTTTACCGGATGCGGAGAGCAGCTCGCCCAGTCGGGTCAAGACGGTGGAGTGCAGCTGTCAGGTATTGCGGGTCGAGACAGAGCATCAAATCGGTAAGACTGCGACTGTGAATCATTTGGCCAGTATTTTGATGATTGAGTGTTTGCGGGCGCATATTGAGCAATTGCCTGAAGCAACTGATAGTTGGTTAATGGCGGTTAAAGACCCATATTTGGCCAAGGCCTTGGCCGTCATGCACGATGCGCCTAATGAAAACTGGACGATTCATAAGCTTGCCGAAGTCGCGGGGATGTCGCGTTCCAGTTTTGCAGAACGCTTTAAACAAGTGGTGGGAGTACCGCCGCTGACCTATCTGATTGATTACCGCTTACGGTTGGCTGCGCGTTATTTGCGTTTGCAACAAAACAGCATTAGCCGGATTAGTGAATTGGTCGGTTATGCTTCAGATTCTACTTTTAGCCAGGCCTTTAAGCGGGTGTATGGTCTATCGCCTCGAGCTTACCGTCAAAATTTCCAGCAGCATCAAGCCCAGCAAGATGAGCCAGCTGGCTTAGAGACTTTAGCACGCTCAGAGGACTGATGGCACTATAGTGGTTGCCATCGACGAGTGATTAACAAAATAAGTTATGAACAAGATGGGTTATGAATAAGATAGCAAAAGTTAGCCTAGGCAAAATAACCTCAATGAAAGAATAGACGTTATGATAGCAATACTGTCGTCGCGTTTTTTTATGATGCCCTTTTAAAGGCGGTTATAGAATAATGCGGTTGCTCAGCCAGGCTTTATAATCAGAATTTACAATAGTGAAATCTCGTAGTCGGCCCGCTCGTTCACAGCTTTGCCCATGACTGCAGCGGCGCAAAAAGTGTATCATACTCATATTCATGCAAATACGTTTTTCAAGTGGAAACGCTATCCCAGCAAATAGTTGATAAGGTCTGCTTTAAAAGAGCTACAGGCCTTGTCAATCGGAGGATTATATGTCCAAGCTATCGGTGACCATCCAGCGCAAAAGTGCGGCGACAGCTGAGGCAGAAGTGACAGAGACTACAGCAAGTACCTCTGAGGTCGTGGCTGCAAATACTGCCCTTAGTAAAGCGGAATTATTGGCTTTGTTTACTGTACCCGCCTTACCGGTGCAAACGTTAAACGATGGTGCCAACAATCAAAAAACTTCTGAGCAAAGACTAGCGCTGTATCAAAACCAACTGGAGCGTACCCGCAAATTGTATATGGCCTCCATTTACTCGCGGCCGACCTATTTGGTGCAGAGTTTAAAGGCGCAGTTTGCAGAATATCAGCATTATCAGATGTCTAAAGAGTTGGACAAACGCGGGGTCGCGGAGTCGGATGCCATTCGCAAGTTGTGGCAACAGTTGCACATCGTCGATGATATTATCGAAGACATTATCCGCCATATGCCCGCGCAAAGCCCTGCAGGGTGGCAAATCACCACGCAAGGCCGTAACTCGCTGTGTCTGCCAACCGTGGGGCGGTTACGCAATGATATACCCATCGCGGATCAGGGCAGTTTGAACAGCTATGTTTTAGCGCATTTCGGGGTCATGAGCTACACTTATGATCGCAGCTACTATATTGGCCACGTGGTCGGCTATTTATTCTGCTGCTATTTCTGTGCGCATCTCTCCATCACTTATGGCGTGATGCCTTTGCCCACAAACATCATTCCCGGTTACCAGTATGCCAGTCTAGAGACCCCTAATATGGTCAGACTGCTACAAGCTTTAGATGGTTATTGTAAGAAGCGCATCTATCAGTTGGCCATCGTCTGTGCGCGCCTAAGCTACTATGCTACCGATAAACGTATTGAGAAAATGCTCATTGCTGAAGTTAATGATTTCGATAAAAAATTGCAGCTGCGTCATTTAGATATGTTATTGCTACAAGGCGTGATGCCCGAATCTGCCGTGGACAATGGCTTTCCTGCCTCGTAGTTCTCCGTATGCTAGGTAAATTAGCATAGGCAAGTTAAGGTGGGCAAGTTAAGGTAGAGGTGGTGACTTGCTGCTCTTATAAGAGGTTCATGAGATGCCTATAAGAGACGTTTGCTAATAATAATCAATATCTTAGCCAAGACCTACCTAGTAGCTTGTTCCTGTGGCCTAGCAATAAACTGCAACAGTCATAATAAAGATATAAAATAGGGCGCGGCAAGCTGTATAGTATGTTGGGTAAAATGGACTCTACTCCGCATCATCACCTTTTATTTCTATGACCTCTTTATAGGGATTGCCTGTCATGCCGGCCTATCATTTCAAAGCATTAGACCAAAAAGGCGGCGTACAAAAAGGCCTACTAGAAGGCGATTCAGCTCGGCAAATTCGTCAGCAGCTGCGTGATAAATCTTGGTTGCCAGTCGAAGTCATGGCGGTACAAGATGCCAGTGGTACGCGCAAAGACAACCGCTTCAAAAAACCCTCCGCCTATGAGCTGGCCTTGATGACACGGCAACTGTCGGTGTTATTGGCGGCGGCCATTCCTTTAGAAGAAGCCTTAGCCGCCGTCGCTAAACAGTCCCCCAAAACTCATATTAAATCGCTATTATTAGCGGTGCGCTCGCTCGTGTTAGAAGGCTTTAGCTTGGCTAATGCGCTGAAGCAGGCCGCGAGCTTTCCGCCTCTTTATGTGGCTACCATTGCTGCAGGCGAGAAGTCAGGGCACTTGGACCTTATCCTCAATCAGCTGGCCGATTACACCGAAAACCGCTTTGCGCTACAAAAGAAAATCCAAGGGGCGATGATCTATCCCATCGTGTTGATGCTTATGGCCGTCACGATTGTGATGGGGCTAATGAGTTACGTCGTACCCAAGATTGTTAAGGTATTTGAGCAGTCTGAACAAGCCCTACCTTGGATTACCCAAGTGGTGCTCGGGATGTCTAACCTCATCACGCAATGGTGGTGGTTGATGCTTTTGGTATTGAGTGGTGGCGCAGTATTACTATACCGTTTTGCTAAAACCCCAGCAGGCACGCTCGCGGTCGATAGCCTGGTGCTTAAGCTGCCTATTTTAGCTAGCTTATCGCGCTCATTGAATGCCGCAAGATTTGCCAGCACCCTGTCTATTTTGGTACGCTCGGGTGTGCCGCTCATTGAAGCCTTACGTATTGGTGCTGCGGTGACCACCAACGTGCATATTCAAAAAACCATCATGCAAGCGGCGGATAAAGTCACGGAAGGCGCCAGCTTATCGAGCCAGCTGCAGCGCTCCAACTATTTTCCCCCGATGATGGTGCAGATGATTAAGAGTGGCGAAAACTCGGGTGAACTTGATAATATGTTAAGCCGCGCCGCGAGTATGCAAGAAGCCGAGGCCACCAATTTTATTAGCGCTTTATTGTCCTTATTAGAGCCCTTGATGTTGGTTTTGATGGGGGTCATCGTTATGATTATTGTGATGGCAGTGATGTTGCCTATCGTCAATATGAATGATTTAGCAGGCTAGAATACCTTTATACTATTTGTAAAATTTACTTCATGAGTCTAGGCGTTTATTTAACTTTTCTTTAAAACCACTGAGCTTACTTAAGTTTGTCCCAATGCTTATAGATTGTTGAGTTAGCAGTAGTATTATGACTAACTCTATGATTACCCTATGAGCTTCGTTATGATAGCTGGAGCTTGATAGTGTCTAGTCTTGAAAGTGACTAGAGAAGCTACTGTTAATAGACTGCCTATGACCATTAAACACTTTGCCATCAGACAATTTTTATCCTTATCCTATTAAGAGTAATCGTTTATGAGTTCACGTACCATTGCGCAGCCTAATCCTAAACAAGACGTCTCTACTACTCGTTCTACTGATGCCAGCCTTAGCGTCAAGTCCATTACTATGGCGGGACGCCGTGCGCAGCAGTCAGGCTTTACGCTTATCGAAATTATGGTCGTTATTGTCATTTTGGCTATTTTGGCCGGTTTGGTCGTGCCAAAAGTCGTGGGTCAAAGTGATAAAGCTCGCGTCAAGACTACAGAAACAGCGCTGGCCACCGTCTCTAATGCTTTGGATATGTACAAAGTAGATAACTCACGTTATCCCAGTACGGCACAAGGGCTAGAGGCGCTAAGCACGCCACCCGCTGAGGCCAAAAACTATCCAGAAGGCGGCTATATTAAAGGGGGTTATCCTACTGATGGTTGGGAAAACGAGCTGCAATATGTGGCGCCGGGCAGCGAAGGCAAGCCTTATGACTTATTTTCATTAGGTGCCGATGCTCAGCAGGGTGGTGAAGGGCTAGACGCGGATATTTACGCCAAGCAGTAGGGCTCGTTAGCAGTAACTACCAAAAATATTTTATGCGCGGTAGTTAGCATCGCTGGCCTCGATAGTAATAGACATCCACGCATCGGCTTTGCCTCCTATTTTACGGTTAATTTGCTAACCCATAGAGTAGGAAGCAAAGCCGATTTGTTTGTATCGAGTTGCATTAAAATAGACGCCGTAATCTTTAGCCGATTTGAGTCTTAACCACACTCATTAGTTTCGCCCGTAGCCATTAGTAGGGCAGCCTTAGTAAGTTAATCCTAGTAACCCAATCTTAGCTAGCCAATAGCTATTAACCAGTAGCTATTAAGTAGTAATTCAGTCCGTCACCTTCTTTAAGGTAGCTCGTCCGCTTTTTATCAAAAGTGAACCGTCTACCTCGCAACACATCCTTATCCAGTAAACGGTAGTTATCCTTATGGTCAAATTTATTCCGGCTTTTGCGCTCGTTTTTTTTGCTAGCACCCTAGTGCCAATGACGGCAAATAGCGAAGGTTTAGGCGATTTATTCAGCAACTCAGCCAGCAGTCAACAAGATAAATTTTTACCAGTCACTCAGGCCTTTAATGTCTCTGTCAGTACCAAGGCCAAAGGGTCAGACGCGACCTTATCGGTACAATTTGACATTACTCCCGGCCATTATGTCTATAAAGACAAAATTAAACTGACGCTCCCGAAAGGGGTGACGGCCACACCATTTAGTTTTAATCAAAGCCCGCAGTCCATCGACGATCCGCAGTTTGGCCGTGTGCCTGTGTTCGACCAAAAAGCGGTGACGGCTACTACAACGCTAACCAATACGAGTGGGGCAGCTATAAATAATGCGGCAGTCAGTGTCGGGTGGCAAGGGTGTGCTAAAGCAGGTTTGTGCTATCCCCCTGAAAAAGTAGCGACCACGGTTACCTTGGGCGTGCCAGCAAAACCTGCGGCGGCAGTCGCCCCAACGGCCAAAGAAAAGCCGGCTGTAGCTAAGACAACGCCTAAAACGGTAGCCGCTGCGGCAGTCGCGACTCCTAAGGAAGAACCAGCAGCGGATAAAGCGAAAGCTACCGCCGCGCAAACGCCTGCAGCCGCTGCTCCACAAATAGAAGTGGCCATAGCGAACGATCCGTCAGCCCCTACCGCAACGACAGACGCCCCTTTAGTGGAAGAAGCCGTAGCGTTAGATGAAAATGGCAATCCTATTACTGGGTCAGGAGAGATAACGGATGCGGCCGTGCTAGATGATGGCACTATAGACGCTTTAGACAGCACCGAGCCCGCTTTAGCTACGGCTATAAATGCTACGTCGACAGGCAATGCAGATGCGGAAAACACGCCGGCATTGGTGGACGCTGACCCGTTTGGTTTGGGCACGCACCCTTGGTTAGCGTTGGGCATTTTATTCTTAGCAGGGTTAGGCTTGGCATTTACCCCTTGTGTGCTACCTATGCTGCCGATCGTGGCGAATATCGTCGGTAACCAGAAAGACCCTACCCCTAAAAAAGCCGTAATTTTAACCAGTAGTTATGCCTTAGGCGTCGCTATCGCTTACGGTATTCTAGGGGCACTGATTGCAGTATTTGGTCAGTCGTTAAATATCATTGGCTGGCTACAAAACCCGGTTATCTTGCTTACTTTTGCAGCTATATTTGTGTTGTTAGCGCTGTATATGTTGGAGCTAGTGCCACTGCGGTTACCGGCCTCAATCAGCAATAAGCTGACTAAGTTTAACGATGCAGGCAGCAGCAAGCTCGGCAGTGCCGGCGGCAGTCTCATCGCAGGGTTCTTATCAGCGCTAGTGGTATCGCCTTGTGTTTCAGCCCCTTTATTTGGTGCCTTACTGGCGGTATCCACGATTGGTAATCCACTTTTGGGCTTCGGCGCCTTATTTATGCTGGGCTTTGGTCTATCAGCACCGCTTATTCTATTGGGCGCGACCCAAGGCAGCATCATGCCGAAAGCAGGCATGTGGATGAACTGGGTGAAGCAAGGCTTTGCGCTAATGCTATTCGCAGTCGCTTTACTGTTGGTAGAGCGCGTATTTATCTCAGCGCTTATGCTGCTAGTTTGGGCGCTATGGTTTATGGTAGTGGCAGTCTGGGCATGGCAGTGGGAGCGCGCTGGTCAAGTGTTAACTCGGGCTTTGGGGTTAGTGGCAGGAGTGTGGGCGACCGTACTCATCGTTGGTGGTGCCCTCGGTAATACGGACAGTTTAGCGCCATTGGCTTCGCTTAATAGTCAATCAGCGCAGAGCGTTAGCTCGCAACCTGTAGCGTCTACTACCGCTACATCGACTCAACGTATTACTACCTTAGCTGAGCTCGATGCTATTGTGGCGAGCCAGCCTAATGTGTTGATTGATGTGACCGCAGACTGGTGTATCGAATGTCGCATCATGGATAAAAACTTATTTGCGCAACCGCCTGCAGAGTTATCGGGCTGGCAAGTGGTTAAGTTAGACATCACTGAGACCACTGCTGAATCAAAAGCCATCTTGGCGCGTTATAAACTGTTTGGTCCGCCAACCTTGTTATATTATCAAGACGGTACGCTCGTCGGTCAGCAAGTGGGTGAGACTCAGCGCAAAGACTTTGTGGACTTATTAACGAAGTTGCAGCGTTGATGGTGTGAGGCGAGGTAAAATGCAGTTGGGGTAGCGGAACAAAGGTGAGTGGAAAAAGGGCAGGGGACAAAGATAAGCGGATAAAGATTGCTAGTTAATCGCCATATTATTAAACTAGCTCATTACCTAGTCCGCCTGCTGCAGCGAAGTCATGTTTACCCTTAAAATAACTATGCCCGTCTCCACAATGCTAACGTCCAAAAAACTGAGCTTAACAGCGACCCTGTTAGGCTCAGTTTTATTATTTGGGGGCTGTACTCCGCCTCTATCCGAATCCAGACAAGATGGGCAGGACAATGCTATAGAGTCAGCTGTAGACGTTAAAAGTGCAGACTTCGATAAGAAAAAGTCTAAACCGTATAAACAAACAGCATGTCAAAATGATTTAATCGTCGAGGCCTTTAATGCACAACGCTCCGATGTGCAAGTAAAAGGCTGCGGCACCGTCGTCAAAGTATTGGCCGACGACAATGAAGGCAGCCGCCATCAGAAGTTTTTGCTTAAGCTAACACCGGTTACCGAGAGCAATCGCAAACTCACTTTGTTAATTGCGCATAATATTGACCTAGCGCCGCGCATAGCTAATCTCAATACAGGGGACGAAGTCTCTTTTTATGGCGAGTATGAGTTTAACCCTAAAGGTGGGGTAGTGCATTGGACGCATCATGATCCTGCAGCGCGCCATCAACACGGTTGGCTAGAGCGGGCAGGGCAGCGTTATGAATAAAGCCGGCCCATTGGTCTAAAAAATAATTAATAGCGCCTGTTTATCAAGCTGTCATTTATTCCTCATATAATATTATTCTACATAAAATGTTATTCTCTATATAAAGTTATTGGCATAAGATTAGCTCTGCTCTAACCCCTGATTTATAACTGTACGGCTTAATAGACCGTTGATAATTGAGGGCGTTATAAAGTTTTAGGCGATTACGCGCTAGGTTAAGAATTAAGAATATGCGCTAAAATCTTTGCTTAGTTATTTGCGAAAGCTCAGCAATTTTTTACTTTTCATTGCGTCTGCCTATAGTGATAAAAGCATAAAACTGCTAAAGTAGCCTCCTTAATATCTTCTTTCTCTAGTATTATCTATTTGTATACCGTAATGCTCTTAGACTGATTTCCTATCGGTCTAATCTCTCCGTTATTTTCGTTCAATCAAAAGACTAATGCCCCTGCAAAAGGATGTCTCTTCTGCTATAAGGGTCTTGCGCTGGTCAGATGTCGTCAGTTAAGGTTAAGGAAGTATATGAACGCTTTAAGCAGTCAGCACTGCAATTCTTCACTGTTATTTAAAAGCTCTCCATTGTCTTTGTCGTTAGCCGTGGCGCTAGCAATGGGGGCCATGACCTCTGCTCAAGCAGAAGAGGGTACAGAGGTATTTGAATCTTTAGGAGAGACCAGTCAAGCGTATAGCGCTAACGAAAAGCAGGCGTTACGCCGCAGCAAAAGAGAGTTATTTTTTGAATGTCAGCAAGTCAAAACGGATGCTGCCCGCTTAGCTTGCTACGATAAAGTAGCGGGTGACGGCGAGATTCCTACCTTTGCCACCGTGAAAAAACCGTTAGATTTAGCCAAGACTTTTCAGTCGACCATCTCTGGCAATCCACAGGTTGTTTTAGCAGAAAATGTCGTGCCACTAGATGCCGATACGGTAGAAGAGGCCGATGAAGTGCTATTGGTAGATTCGCAAGCGGCAGATAATGTGCAGTTAAATGGCGTGGCGAAAAGCGACCAAGAAATCTTAGCTGAAGTGGGCGTGACGCAAAGTGAGATTGAAAAGTATACGCCGCTAAGCTTAGCGTATGACTTGGACAAAAATAGCGAGCGTGGCACTTGGACGGCAAGGCCACATCGTCCTATGTACCTGTTGCCTCTCTATTTTAATGCTAAGCCGAACCGCTCTCCTGATACCTCCACCAGAGAGGAGGAGGTCTACAGTCCTAACGAGATGCGTGTCCCTGAGCTGAAACTACAAATCTCGGTGAAAACTAAAGTGGCGGAAGATTTATTCGATAGCAGCGCGGACTTATGGTTTGGTTACACGCAGCAATCGCATTGGCAGGTCTATAACGAAGACAACTCGCGACCTTTTCGCGCAACTGACTATGAGCCAGAAATCTTCTTGACCCAACCGGTCGCCGCCGACCTGCCTTTTGGCGGACGCTTACGTATGCTAGGTGCAGGAGCGGTGCATCACTCTAATGGTCAGTCCGATAATCTATCCCGGTCATGGAACCGGGCATATCTGATGGCAGGAGCCGAGTGGGGCCGTCTATCGGTAGTGCCAAGATTATGGGCACGCGTCACGGCAGACGGTAAAGAAGAGCTCGATGATAACCCAGATATCACTGATTTCATGGGCTATGGCGACGTGACTTTCCTTTACGACTTTGAAAATAAAAAGACGTTGGGTGGCACAATACGCTACAACCCTGAAACCAATAAGGGCGCGCTAAAGCTAGATTATATCCATCCTTTGTCTAATAATATGAATGGCTATATTCAAATATTCCAAGGCTATGGCGAATCTATCATTGATTACAATCACGAAAACACCGGTATTGGTTTTGGGGTGGTGCTCAACGATTGGAAAGGTTTATAGTCAAGAATACTGCGGCAATACCATCCTAACGTACTAATAAGATCCCTACTTTAATAAAGCTGTACTGAGGTTGAGACTAGTCATAGTCTCAACCAACGCTCTATAAATCATAGATTAAAATAGGGGAGTATAGTGACTCGGTGGCGACCTTACCGATTTGGCATGTGGCTCGCAGATCATCTACGATCACGCTGCTATCTTTGCCAGTGGTATCATACTCAGCCCCTGTCCTTGCCAGCTACCGCGCTAGGCAGTCCTACCCACAACCTTTCTCACAACTCTCAATCTCACAGTTCCCAGCCGCACATTTCTCAGTACCATAGCCGCAAAAGTTTACTCTGTAACGCCTGCCATCAGCAGATCGCTTGGTTGCCGCCCTCATTTAGTCTAGATGTGGCTACAGAGCTACTCCTTACTGTCCAATCCGCTACCTATTACGACTATCCCATTCGCCAAGCCATTAGTGCCTTCAAGCATCACGAGGATATGACTAAGCTGCCCGTACTGGTCCACGCTTTACGCCAGTTGCCCAAACCGACTGGGTGCCATCAACAAAACAGCGTCATCGTACCTATGCCGACGACTAGCGCGAGATTACAGCGGCGTGGCTTTGACCCAGTCACTATTTTATCCCACTACCTTTCACAACATTGGCAGATACCGATTTGGCGAGGCATAGCCCGTGTCGATCATACCCTCAGTCAGCAAGGATTGAGCCGTGCCGAGCGCTTATCTAATTTAGAAGACGCCTTTAGCGTGATTTCTACACCCCCTAAGTCCCATTTATTGCTATTTGATGATGTTGCTACCACAGGGGCTAGTCTTCGATCATTGGCTAAAACCCTGCATACTGCCGACCAGCGCCTACATATATCCGCCTATGCGTTAGCTCACGGTAATCAGGTGACATAACAGCAATAATGTGTATACTTGATTGTAAGTAATGGTAATTTTATGATACACATTGTTTCAGTGAAATCTTAAGATAGATGCAGCTATAATGGCGATTGCTATTTTAACTCTATATTTTAAAAGTAATGTTTATCAGGTGCTGTGGACGTATTTTCAATAGAATAACAAGATAATCAACAGGTTTTATCGAACAACGATATGGGCTTGAGCGTTGCAATGACTTAGTGCTAATGGAATGAATATTGCTAGGTTATAGAGATTAATAATGGCTTTAATGAAGCTGTTAGCTCAATGTTTGTGAGGGGTCCAACTTAAGGTTGGTACAGCAATTTATTATAATGTGTGGATGTGTATAGTGGTTGAGTCGCAGTGTATTAAGTGCCCAAAATCGGCTAGATCTTTGCAGCTAGGCTTTACCCTTATCGAATTAATGGTGACGATAGCTGTGATGGGCGTCATTGTTAGTTTGGCAGCTCCCAACGTTAGCCAACAACTCGCAGCACAACGCGTCAATAACACCACATCGATGCTAGCAACGGCACTCAAGCAAGCCAAGATTGAAAGTGCTATTCGCCGCCTTAATGTTACCGTGGCTATCGACGCTAGCAATAAAACTATCACTGTTGCAGATAGTAAATCAAACCCGATCGCACAGTATCAGTTAAAGGCCGCTAGCAGTATTAAAATTAATCCGACAACGCAGACCACATTATCTTTCCAACCGAACCAGCGAGTGGATATAACATCATCTACCACTTCATTCACTTATACTATATGTGATACCAATACCAATATTACCCCCAAGCAAATTAGCGTTGATGCTGTCGCTAATATTACTACCCAAACCGCAGGAAGCTGCATATGAGTACAAAGCATAACCAAGCTGGGATAGGTCTAGTAGAGGTAATGGTAGCCGTATTGCTATTAGCCATTGCTGTATTGGGTTTTAGTGCTCTACAAATGCGGGCTATCCAAGCTACTGATGAAAGCTTAATGCGTACCCAAGCGATGAATGTGGTAAGAGGGTTATCTGAAAGTATGCGGGCAAATAGTGGGCAGCTTAATACTTATCAAGACGTAATAAAAAATGGGGCTACGGCGAGTGATTGCAGCAGTATTAGCAAAAAATGTACGGCTGCGCAGATTGCGACGAATGAAGCCTTAGCGGCTAAGACTGCAGCGGCGACTTATGATGTGAAGCTAGGAATAGCTGAGTGTCCAGGCACTAGCGGTTTTGCCGAGGTCAAGTGTGTGATTGCCGCCTGGAACGATACTGAGGCTGAGTTTAATGACGATGATGATGATAAGGTTTACTGTGCCGATACTGATGGTGTTTATAACACTAAGGCCTCTTGTGTAATAGTGGAGGCTTACTAATATGAAAAACTTTCTAATAAATAATGTTTTATTAATCAATAATGATAATTCTAAAGTAAAATCTAACGATATCGAAAAATCGGTATCCTTGGTACGATACCCAAACCCCCAAAGCTCTCGTTTTGAGCAAAGCGGCTTTACCTTAGTAGAGCTGATGATATCGCTAGTTTTAGGCCTACTTATTTCAGCTGCTGTTATTCAAGTATTTATTACCAGTCAGCGGGTAGATCGCATTCAAGCAGGGGGCTCTGATATCCAAGATAAAGCTATCTTTGGTATTCAAGCCATGACTCAGCAGCTGCGTTTAGCTAATCTAGGCAATGAAGGTCGCGAGATTAATGATACGACCACTCAAGGCGGGATAGTGCTAACAGCAGGGAATGCTGCAGCTACCAATGTCAATGTAGCCATTACTAATGGTCTAAAAAATGGTTATTTAACTCGCAGTAACGATATGGCTACTGATGGAGCTAAGGGGTGGAATGGCACTTTGACCAATACTTCGATACGCAGTGACCAGTTGACTATCCAATATGTGAATGCGACTAACGCGCCTCTTTTTGATTGCGAAGGTAATGAGATTGGCGTTAATGACCGAGTTATTGAACGTTATTATCTTACAGAAGGTTCTGCCACTAATACCGCTAGAAAAAATCTAAATTTGGTCTGTGATGCTGGTCGAATTGATGGAAATGTTCTTACAGATTTCGGTGCGACAGCTGGTAACAAGACCGCTACTATTATAGAAAACGTCGACCAGTTTAATATTAGGCTTGGCGTACAAAGACCAACCTCAAGTACAGGTACACCGTCTTATGAGTATGCTGATATGACTGTAAAAGACTATATGGCGCTAACAGGGCAAAAGCCATATATTACTAGTATTCGTTTTGGTATATTGGCCCGAAGTACGGCCAATAGTCCGGAAGATAGTGGGGATACCTTTACGATACTAGGCACTTCTCAGACTTTAAAGACCCAAACTAACGCACCAAAATATCTGCGCCGAGTTTATGAAACTAATGTGCTTATTCGCAATGCCCGATTGATGCGAGTGATTGAAAGTACTACTGGCGGTACCTAACAGCAGAGACTGTTTTAAGTTAAGCTACTATAATAAACTGGGAAGATATTGCTATGTTACACGTCCGATTTAGATCGTCACAAAGTTTGCCGAATGGACAGACAGGAGCAGTACTAATTGTAGTCTTACTATTTTTGATAATGATTACTGTTGTTGGGGTCATTGCTGTACGTAATAGTAGTACCAACTTAAAACTGGCTACTAGTGATCAAATCAATACGGTATTAATTCAAGCGGCAGACAGTGCTAACAGTAAAATTGAACAGGCTATTAATGGTGCCCCTGACTCAGAAACTTACTTACAAATTATGAGTCGTACAGGTATTGTGGGACGTTACATTTTGGACGAAGATAATAGGAACGATATCATTGATTTCTGTTATCGACCACGCAGTAAATTTTTTAATATAGACAATGCCGTAGTAAGGCGTGGTACAGGAAAGTTGGTCAATAATACGACGGGGTATTGTGATCCAGAAAACGCAGACGATTATACGAGTGGTCGCCAGACTACTATGACCCAAGTTATGATTAAGAATGTCTCTGATATCGATGGCCGTCGATTTTCTCAATATGCTTTAGGTAATGACAGTATGCAAAAGAATGCTACTAAACTTAAATTTGAAGTCTATTCGACGGCGGTACTGCCAGCCTATGGCAGTAGTACCACTGCACAAGTTAAAGCTTGCTTTCAAAAAGATGCTTCTTCTAGTACAGACAGCGTCAGTCAATGTATGACTAAACATGGTATTCCTAGCAAGACTTTAGTAGAAAATATAGTAGTTGAAAATTTTCAGCGCTCAGAATACTGCAGATTATATGGCGGTAAGACCGTAGGCTCTACTAGTAGCTTGTGTCCAAGCTCTTAATAGGTATTTTATTGGTATACATGCCCAACATTAAGTGGACGAGTTGATGGCTGGGTTTGACTCTTAAAGATAAGGCAAGCGAATGAAAAATAATCTACAACCGAGCCCACGTACGGGAAAACCTACCCTATCTAACGCTACTAATACCTATCTGCCAAAATTGACAGTATTGGGTGCAGCCATAATTTCTGTACTTTGTTTAGGGGCACAGACGGCAAGTAGTGAATCGGATATAGGTGATTTATCTATCTATAAGCCTGCAGCTACAGCTAAGACCAATCTCATGATGATGCTTGATACCTCAGGATCAATGGGTATTAGTTCATTAGTATTGCCGAAAAATAACCAGTATGGCAGTCCAGGAGATGTGGACAGCAGTTTATGCGGAGCAACATTGGTACCAGAGGCTAGGTCAAACGGAAAAACTGAGGATGTTTATGAGTGGGTTTATAACTTAATAGATACTAGGCAAGGTAGTCCCACTATTAATAAACCTTCTGTTTATCGCAGTGTTACGATAGACAATGAAGTGGTTCCTTATTATATAAGGGGATGTACAAATGGTAGAGAAACACAATATGATCGTCTGTCACGCTTAAAAGAGGCGCTTATCCCGCTGTTAGCAGGGACTAGTCTAAGTGATGAGGTACAAATGGGGTTAGGTCACTTTTCTTCTAAAACTGATCTAACTATTGGCTCAGTACCTAATGAGTTAGTGGATGGTCACTCAGGCAGAATATTAGTACCCGTAGCACCCTTAGACAAAGCACAACGTAAAAAACTAATTAAAGCTATTGCGGCTTTCCAGTCATTAGACACTACGACTAATCAAGACGGTACTCCTAACCCTAATCTTAAATTATCCAGTAGTAACTATCCCAAAAATATTCTTAAAGCTTCAAGTGGTACGCCGACCGCTCATGCCTATGCGGAAGCAGGAGCTTATATGATGGGCACAGGGACAGGTGTTGATAATAGTGGCGTCAGCAAAGTCAACCTTATCTATGATGGTTATATGGTAATGCAGAAGATAGAAAGTACCAATAACCAAAATGCTGACCAGAGAAAAGCTAAAAAAAATGAGCAAGTTCATTTTATTTGTGTGCAGTTGGGCACTTTGGATACTTCCGCTTTAGGGGCGACAGTAAAGCAGTGTGTTAATAACTGGCCAACAGAGTACGATAATAGCAGTAAATCAATAACGCAGTCTCGATTAAATGGTGGAGTATATAAACCCACGGCGACAGGTGGTTGGCAGCAAGTCACGATGTCTGAATTTAAAACAGCTACTGGCAACATTACTTCAGGGTGGGATACATATAGTAAGCTTCCGGTAGGTTGGCGTTATGGCGGTTGGATGAAAGTAGACAATGAGCCTATGGATATTGAGCCTATTGTCGGAACAGTTTGGGGACCCTATGGCACCAGCGATACTAGAGGGATAGTATCTTATAGAACAAGTCCTTTTTCTATCCAAACTAACGGGAGTACCCCTGTAGACAGTTTAGTAGGGGGTTTTAAATACTCTGTAAATTCAGCTAAAAAAACAGATAACTCAAATACTTATATAAGAGGCAGTAGCTCTGGAACTTGTGATGGTAATGGCATCTATTTTTTGACCGATGGAGCGCCGAACTCGACAAAAGATAATATGGCACAGACTATCATGAATTTATCATTAACGGATAGATTCAAACTGACAGCCAAGCCTACTGGCAGTGGTGTCTTAGTATCTCCCGTCATGAAATCTAATCTGTTTGCAGGTGAAAGTGGCGGGTGGGAATTTATAGGTGAATATGCTAAAAGGCTTAATAATCCCACAAAAAATCCTGCAAATACACAAATAAAGACAGCGGTCGTAGGTTTTGGTGCTACTTTTTCTGGGTTTTTAAAAAATACTGATGGAACATATAATTGTGATGGAGTTGCTAATCTAGATGCGCAGAATGCTTGTAAATGGGGGCAGGCTGATTATGGTACTGGAGGCTTCTATTACGCTGAGGATTCCGAAGATATTACCAATAGTGTACTAAATTTCGTTCAGGAGCTAAATAAAACAATCAATACCTTGCCAGCAGGTACTATTACGGTACCAGAAGATCCTTATCAAAGTAGTACAACGCTACCTTATGCTTATTTGCCTATGATTGAACCTAAGGTAGCAGATAACCTAAGTGTTTGGCCTGGAAATCTAAAAAAATACAACACTAAGGATGGTACGCTTTACGGTCAAAATAATAATCAACTCTATACAGACGCTAAAGGTAATTTGAATGACCGCGCAGCTGATTTGTGGGTCTCTAACCCTAACACTAATGGTAATGCTTCAGTACAAAGTGGTGGCTTTTATGCTCGACTCAAGGCGCCAAATAGCACCTCAAAGAATAGCACTCGAAAGGTATTAGTAGAAAACTATAATACCGCTAGTTACGGCCCTGGTGATGGTAGTGGCTTTATAGCGGTCGGAGTTAATAATAGCAACAATCCAGATGCAGGTTTTCCAAAACTGCAAGATAATCTGTATGAGGCCAATCCTAAGTATGGCAAATTTCAAACTCGGCGTATTTTATTGAATTTTTTAGGATACGACATTCCCTATAAAACAGATGATAAGACAGGAGTTGTCAATATTGATATGGCAGCATTTATGCCAGTTAAAGAAACTCGTGTGCTAGGCGGAGTTGTACATTCTAAACCTGCATTAGTCTCCTATAGTGCTAGTGTCGATGAAAACGGTAATATATTACCTAATAATCGCGATGACTATTTATTATTCGGTACGATGGATGGTGCTTTACATTTAGCTAATGCTAAAACTGGTGAAGAAGAGTGGGCTTTAATACTGCAAGAGATGTTCCGCACCCAGCCTGAAGCTTTAGTACAAGATAGTGAAAGTGACGGCAAGTTAAAATTTGGTATAGATGCCCCTTGGTTAGTCAATGCCAAATATAATTATGGTGTAGAAACCACAGGAACTGGGTCAGCGGCTACTAAAGTTCGTAAAGTAAGCTTGTTTAAGCCTACTTCAGCCGATATTTCTTTAGTCAACACTAGCAATTATGTAGCTATGTCAGCTTATGGTGGTTTCCGTATGGGTGGCGATGGTCTCTATGCCTTAGATTTGACTGAGAAAGCTACTCCTAAAGTATTGTTTAGTATCACTCCAGATATGAGCAATAGTAACCCCGTCTTGCATCAGAATGATAATGGAACCTTAAAGACTTTTGTCAACAGTGACTACAATAATGTGGGACAAATCTGGAATACGGTAACGCTTGGTCGTATTAATCCTACAGCTGCTGCTAGCAAAAATCTAGATGTGATTGCGTTTGGCGGTGGCTATGATATGCAGTACGAAAACCCTCTATTCGTGCCACCAACAGCAACAGCTAAAAGAACAAAAGGCAGTTCTGTCTATATTGCCGATGCCAAAACGGGTAATAAAAAGTGGCAATGGGATAATCCAGAAAATCACAGTATCGTAGGTGGTATTACGGCTCTAGATGGTGATAATGATGGTTTATTTGATCACTTGTACTTTGCAGATTTAGGTGGCAACTTGTTCCGAGCTGACTTTATCAATAAGTCAGGAGAGAAATTTGAGAATGTCCGAGTGGTTCGTTTGCTTAATTCGGCCGCTACATTGCCTATGAATAAAAAACATTTAGCTTATCGTTTCTATAATCGCCCTGTAGTTAGCTTTTATGAAGGCAAAAATAATCAGCTATTTGCCCTCGTGAATATCGCTTCAGGAGATCGTAGCTCTCCTCTATCAGAGGAGCGCGATAGTAATGATTATGCTAATAGAGTGTATGGCATCATGGATACCGAAATTACCATGTCGACTATCCTAGATAAAAAAACCGCTCCTAGTAATGACTATGTTGACGTCAGCTTAAAGGATTTGACTGAATCTGACTTGGTTAAACTTGGATCACAAGCGCTCTCTTTAGCAGCAGTGAGTACAAATAGTACGCTCTATGGTAAATATTGCTTTCCTAAGAAAAATACTGCAGGTGAGACGATTGTCGCTGCGGATGGTAGCTTGACCTATTCAGATGCTTGTAAAAAGAAAGTGACTATGATGAGTAGTCTAGATGCAGGAGATAAGAATGGTTGGTATTATCCACTAACACGTTTCGCTGGTTTTGAAGGCATTAAAAACGTCAAATCGGTGGGTGATTATAGAGTGATGGATAGTAGTCTATTCGTAAGTGTGTATGATCGTAATGCGAATACTGGAACAGCTAATACTTGTGAAGCACAAGTGTTAGGTTCTTCAGAACAACAGTTATATTGCCTACCTTATGGAATATGTATGGATGATACTTCGGTGACTGGCACTGGGGGCTATTTCCCAGCAGGGAAGGGGATTCAAGAGCTGTCTTTAGGCGCTATGAATGGTACTAATAAATCAGCTAAAGTACTATTAGGTACGCAGACTTTAAGCCAGAGAGCTAATAGTAGTGTTGATTATGGCGAGGATGATGCAAAAGGCACTAACCCAGGTATTGGTAATAACCCAGCTTATCCTACAGATAGTACTAAGAAAGATGGAGGAGATGGTACGATGGCTTCTATCGTATTTAACGAGCGTTTCATCTTGAATCCTACTAAATGGTATGAAGCCAACTGATATGAGAAGTATATTTGCTCAGTACCTGCCAGTGACATTACATACTAAGAAAGCTAGAGATGGTAGAAGTCATCACAGTAGTATTGTGGCGCAGTATGGCTTCACCCTAATAGAGCTAATGATAGTGATAATGATTGTGGCTATTTTAGCTGCGATCGCTATTCCCTCTTATCGTCGCTATGTGATAAAGAATGCAGAAAAAGAAACTCAAGCCCAAATGAAACAGTTGGAGCTACAGTTAGAGAGCTGGCGCGCATCCCGCTTGACTTACAAAGGTTTTATGCCTGAGCGTGGTGACAACGTTTGTGTTACTGGCAACTATTGCTATGATTCTGATAGTAAAATCATCAATGTACCGACGCCAAAGCAAGGGGTGACAAGCACCGAAAAATATCAGATTTTTTTAGTTGATGGCACGGATACTAGTAAGAGTTTGGTAACCGCAGACACGGATGTAAATACAGCTATTGGTAGAGGGTGGAAGATGTTAGCTATTCCAAATGAGGATGGACCTGTTAGCACAGGTCGTCGTATCATGCTGACCAGTATAGGGGTTCAATGTCTGACCAATGACGATAACATTAACCTCGCCTCAACCAATTGCGGTACCAGTAACTCGGAGACTTGGTAAATGCTAAAAGATTCATTACAACCTATGCAGCCTCGTGCAAAGCATCAATTTAAATCTAATTTAGCTGGCTTTACTCTAATCGAAATGATGATTGTAATAGCTATCATTGGGATTCTGGCCGCCATTGCTGTGCCTAGCTATAAAAGTTATACCGTAAAATCTAAGCGCGCTGACATGATGGCGGAACTGCAAAATATCGCCAGTAATATAGAAGCGCAGAAGCTAGCTAAGGGTACATATGCGAATGTCACTACTAGCGGACTGACAGGCAGCTTCCCTAGACAAGGTACTGCTTCATATTCTATAGCTATTAATCCCAGTCCTTTAACTAAAGCTTGGACTATTACCGCTACAGCGAGCGGCAGTCAATCTACAGACGGTAATTTGACCTTAGCGGCTACAGGTACTAAATGCCGTATTGTAAATAGTGTAAGTCAATGTGGCATGTCAGACGAATGGAATAAATAACTCTAACTAGCTAGAGTATTTGTTTGCTTTAGCTAGATTTCCATAGTAATGTTATAGTGACAATTTTCGTACGAAAAGTGACGTTATGTTTACTCAACTATCTATGAGTGACGTAAATTGTCAGTAGGTGACGCATTTCGTCACTATGAATTTTCTTGAAGCCTTTATTTAGATGGTCAAAAATTAGATAAATATTGAAAGTTAAATTTTATCCTTTAGTAACTACCGTTAATCAAAGCATGAATCAGCAAGTATTAGACAAGCCCGATGAATAGTAATAATATGCACAAGTTAATACACAGTTGGCATATAACCTGCAACATAGTTTATAACAAGAGCCTAAAACCCAAAAATTATTTATTAGGATAAAATCTTAGAGGATTCACCAGTCAACTTGATTGACGGTATTGCTTAGATATTATCTTATTTACTCAAAAAGGATGCATTATGAACGCTCAAAAAGGTTTTACCCTTATCGAATTGATGATTGTTATCGCTATTATTGGTATTTTGGCTGCTATCGCTATTCCAGCTTATCAAGACTACATTGCCCGCTCACAAATGACTGAAGCATTAAATCTAGCTTCTGCTCAAAAAACAGCAGTTGCTGAGACGTATGGCCAAATTGGTACTTGGGATGGTATTAATTCGGCAACTAATGGTATTCCTGCATCTACAGATATCACTGGTAAGTATGTATCTGGTGTAGCGGTAGCGAGTGGTGTAATTACTGCAACAATGGCAGGTACTGGTACTTCTAAAGGTATTCAAAGCAAAACCTTAGTGCTTTCGCCAACAGATAGCACTGGATCTATTAAATGGGATTGTAAATCAACAAATATCAGTCAGAAGTTCTTACCTAAGTCTTGTGTAGGTATATCATAATAGTTCCATAAATAGTTAATAGTTGCAATATATCAAAGCTCTACAATGTAGAGCTTTTTTTTGCCGAAATTCTTAGCTAAAAGGAATTAAAAGGACGCTATGTTGTTGTCTAATAGAGGATTTACATTAATCGAATTGATGATTGTTATAGCAATTATTGGAGTATTATCTACTATCGCTATTCCAGCCTACCAAGTTTATATTGCACGTACTCAGTTAGTAGAAGCATTTTCTCTATTAGGTACTGTCAAAAGTGGAATAATAGAAAACTATAGTACGGCTGCAACTTGTATTGATAATTCTAATAATCAATATCTTGGTACGGCAAAAGCTAACGACATTAAAGGCAAATATATTGATAGTGTATTAGTCGGAGGCGTTGCCCCCAACTGCACCATTACCATTGAAATGAGAGTTACAGACATAGCAAAAGCTTTGCAAGGTCATAAAGTAGTATTTACATTAATTGAGACAGATAATATTTTAAGATGGCAGTGTATGTCGCCAGATATTGATGATTTATATCTACCTTCTACTTGTAGATAATTAGAAGAAACCACTCGGAATGGAAGTAGTTATCATGAGGAGTATCATACAACCGTCTAAAAAGCTCTATTTCTTTGCGTTGATGTTAGCAGCTGCTTATATTTATGGCATACTAAGCACACAGCATTATCTCCCTAGTGTTCTAGATTTATATATTAGCTTAGGCGTAACGCTTATACTAGGCATAGGTCTTTTAGTATATGTCTCCACAATAAAAATAAAATATAGTAACTCTATAGCCGTTCTCTGTCTTTTCTTTGCTAGCCTTATATTATTACAACCTATAATCAATAATATAGACTATAGCGATAGTTTAATATTTCCTGTAATTAGTCTTTTATTTATGGGATTGATATCAATCGTACTAGTTAATATTGAAGAGAAGTCAATAATCATATATGCAATATTAGCTAGTGTATATATTGGTGGAATATTAACAGTCTGTACTCAGCTATTGCAGTTAGAGTTTTTATCTTATCCCTCCTGGCTATCTAATTTAACCTTTCATGGTACTGATAATACACGCCCGTATGGCAATGTGGGTCAGCCAAATCAAGCTGCCTATATTATTACTATGTCAATGTTAGCCAGTGGTTACTGGCTACTAAAACTAAAGCATAATAACGCAATTTATAATTATCTATTGATAATAATCTTCTTTATTTCCATACTTTTTTTAGGCATTGGCCAGGGGCTATCATCTAGTCGTGGTGGGCTAATACTTAGCATTATTGCGTGCTTGGGTATTAGTTCTTTATTTGATATGACTCTAAGAAAAAGGAGTTTATTCTTAGCTGTACTATTAGCAGTCCTTTCTATGGGCAACTGGTTAGGCGTTAAGTTATTAGGTAAATATGCTGACTTTCAATTTACAGCAATAGATAGGGTAATTGCAACGGATGCGAGTAGGCCGTTGCGTTGGTATCTACAAGAACAAGCGTGGTCAATATTTTCATCAAATTGGTTAACAGGGGCTGGTTGGGGTAATTTTCCTAAGATGGCACTGCCTCAGGCTGAATCTTTAAATTGGTTTGTATTTGCAACCAATAGCCACTTTTTACCCAGTCAAATAGCTGCTGAACTAGGTATATTAGGAGTCTTTGGACTAGTTGCTTTATTATTGATAGTATTGAGAAGCATATTTTCAGCGAAATGTAATCTTGAAAATAAGGCTATAATTACTCTTCTCATTATCAGTTTGCTTTATGCCTGTAGTGAGTATCCCTTTTGGTATATTAGGTTTTTATTCTTATTTACCTGTCTATTATCTTTAATTGATACGAGAAAAATATTAGTAAACTTTAATTTAAAACCGTTTTTCATTACCTTTTTGTTTACCCTGTTATTAGGTAGTGGGTACTATTTAAATAACTATCGAATGTATGTTGCAGTAGATAGTTTAATTAAAAGACCTGAAGTAGATAGCCATGAAGCTGAGGTTTTAGTTGCTCAACTCCCTAATATTTATGGATTCAACAAATTTAAAGAGGTTATGTTGTTTCAAGTAGTCTCAGTAAATGAGAAGAATATAAAATATAGTATAGAATTAGGTAATCGTGTGGTTAACAATTATCTAGATCCTGATCTTATGGTAAAGCAAGCTATGCTGTTGGCTTTGAACAATGATCAAGAGGATTCGCTTAGATTATTTAAAGCTGCTTGTTTATATGATTTCTCTAAAAATTGTAAGCTAATAGAGAAAAAGTTATCTTTATTAAGTATCACTCAGCCTTTAGTTTTTAAAGATATTAATGAGAGTTTCAAAACATGGCGTCTTAATATTAAATAAGAATAAATTAAAGTAGTATAAATATTTTCAAAGGATTATATGTTCGAATTTTTTAATGAGTTTAAGCATAAAGAAGTGCTTATTATACTTTACTTAATTCTATTTATTCTTGGTTTTAATTTGGAAATAACCGATTTATTGTATAATGATGCGCGTGTAGTAGAAATAATAATATTATTATTATTTTATGGTATAGGATTAATAAAGAAGCAACTTATATTTTCAAAAGAAGACTTTTTTTTCTTATTTTTCCTAACTATAGGCTGTTTTTTCTGGAGTAACCATAGCTTTATAGTTGTTGAGTTATTATTAGCTTACCTATTATATAAGAGTTTTGAAGTCCTTAGCTATAATAATTTAATTACTAAAATTATTGTATTTCTCAGTTTTTTGGTTTTTTTACTTTTGCCTATATCCCTATGGAATTATATTGATACTGGTTATTATGACGCTATTTGGCAACCTATGCCTTGGAATATACGCGTTTATGACAGCTACTTTTTAATTGTATCGATATTTTCTGTTTGGTTATACATTACAGAAACTAAATATAAAACTATATATCTATTCTTTATATTTTTGGCTTTTTTATCGATATTGTTAGACGCAGGCCGTTCAGCGACATTGGCTTATACGGCTTTCGTTGCTATTATTTGTATTGCAAATAGTTTAATTAGATGGAAATTGTTAGGTATCTATATCGTAACATGGCTAACCTACGTATCATTGTCTTACGTTGCTGCTTTTAATTTAATCGGTTCAAATAGTCTGGGATTACAGGTTATAAGAAAGACCTCAAGTGCTCGTAATGATTTATGGCTTAATGCTTATGAGTGTTGGGTGCAAAATCCAATTTGGGGTTGTGGATTTTATCAATTACAATCCTTTACTCATTTAGCTGCTCATCCACACAATATTTTTATTCAAGTACTATCTGAAACAGGATTTATAGGTTTTGGGTTTTTAATAATAATGATTTTATTAATGATAAAAAAAATTAATTGGAAGTCAAAATATAGCTATTTTGTATTAGCTGCACTACTTGCAATTTTTATAGACGCTTCATTATCTGGTGTTTATATTTATCCTGTAACTCAAATATTTTTACTTTGGTTACTAGTGTTAATAATAAAGAATCCAAAATTAAAAAACTTCAAACAATTAAAATACAATAAAAATATAAGTTTGATTGTGCAATCATATTTTGGATTTATTGTCTATCTTATTATTGTAGGTATATTTTCTTATCTCTTTATCAATACAACTGTATTTGAGTATAATGAAATATCGACACCACCTCGTTTTTGGAGTTATGGCTATAAATTATTATAGATATAACTCTAAAATAATTTAGGTAGTATTAAAAAATATGCAGCGGCATCTCTGGCAATACTTAAGCGTTAGGTTAATAGTAGGATGGCTAGTAGTCGCTATTTTGCCCGCTATAGTCCTATTTTGGGATTTTATTGCCGATCATAATGTATTAATAACTCAAATAAATAGTGTTATTGCTAGTAGTTTTTTCATAATATTAAGTATAGTAGGTTTAGAGCGTCTGACCCAGTTCCCTGGCCAGAAGTCTATGGTGACGGTATTACCTACCTTACTCACATCAGGTTTACTAGTTGGCTTAATATTATTGATATTTCGTATTCCTTACTCCGTCTATTACTTGGGTCTTATTACGGCAATAGGCATCGGCTTCTGTTTTATCTCTCAAGTCGTGTTAAGAGCCGTCACGCAAGTCGTTATTGGTTATGTCCCTATCGGTCGCTGTAATGACTTATTCAACATTGAAGAAGTGCAGTGGGTAAAGCTCTCAAGAAATGCTCAATCAGAAAACATTCAAGGTACTGCATTTCATGCAGTTGTCGCAGATTTAGCAGACAAGGGCTTATGCGCTGAATGGGAACGTTTACTAGCAGAAATCACGCTACGCGGTATCCCCGTATATAACGTCTTGCAAGTACGCGAGTCATTGACCGGTCGCTTGCCCATCCAGCATCTGTACGAGAATAATCTGGGCTCGCTTCTGCCCTCGCAGACGTATCTGCTGATTAAGCGTGTCATAGACACCCTGCTTATCTTAGTCGCACTACCTTTAGTGCTGTTATTGGCCGTATTTGTAACGATAGGAATTAAGTGGGAAAGTCGGCATACAGGTGGCTCAGTGATCTTTGTACAGCCACGCATAGGGCAGGGCGGCAAACTATTTAAGATGTATAAGTTTCGCAGTATGCTGCCAAGTTCAGAGGTCAATGGGGCGCAGATGGCGGTAAACGGAGACAGCCGTATCACTCGCTTCGGCCACTTTATTCGTCAGAGCCGTCTCGATGAGCTGCCGCAACTGTACAATGTGCTCAAGGGCGATATGAGCCTGATCGGCCCGCGGCCTGAGCAAATGAGCTTCGTTGAGCGCTTTAATGAGAGCATCCCTTTTTATCGCTATCGCCATATCGTCAAGCCAGGTATTTCGGGCTGGGCGCAGGTGATGCAGGGCTATGCTAGCGATGAAGACGAGACCAAAATCAAGCTTGAGCACGACTTCTTTTATATCAAAAACTTTTCTTTGACGTTGGATTTGTTAATTGTCATCAAGACGATACAGACTATGCTTACTGGATTTGGGGCAAGATGATAAAGTTGGAGCACAGCATAACTATAGTCCCAGTCATCCTATGTGGTGGCTCGGGCACTCGGCTTTGGCCCCTATCACGTCAGGAGTATCCTAAGCAGTTTTTAAAACTACTGGGTGATGAGTCGCTATTTCAACAGACTATTACTAGACTCAATTCCTTTAAGTGGATGCCAAATATCGATCTACAGTCACCTATCATCGTCACCAATGAGCAGCATCGATTTTTGGTGCTGGATCAGTTGCATGAGATTGGTCAAGCTGCTGATATCGTATTAGAACCAGTAGGTAAAAATACGGCCCCTTCATTGACTCTAGCGGCCTTAGCGGCGCAAGAAAAGTACAGTAATCCGGTGCTGATGGTCTTGCCCTCTGATCACACCATCGCTTCGGTAGAGCAGTTTTGTGCCACTTTAGCAGTAGCGGCACAAGCGGTATATGATAATAAGATTGCAATAGCCACCTTAGGCGTGTTGCCAAAATACCCAGAGACCGGCTACGGCTATATCCAATGTCAGAGAGACTCAGTGTCCAAGCAGGCCTACTATCAGGTAGAGCGTTTCATTGAAAAGCCAGACCACGAGACTGCAGTAGAGTATCTGGCGCAAGGCAACTTCTATTGGAATTGCGGTATCTATCTGACCACGGTCACCACTTGGTTAGAGGCAATGCACATATTAGCTAAAGATATAGCAGATACTGTCACCGGAGCTTGGCTACAGAGGAAGTTTGATATACCTTTTGTAAGACCTGCAGCCGCTATTTTTGCCCAGACGCGCAGTGACTCTATCGATTACGCTGTCATTGAACACTGCACTTCGCAGAATTTAAAGTTGGGCATGGTCCCGTTAGAGATTGACTGGAGTGATCTTGGGACATGGCAGGCGGTCAGTGAGCATCAAAAGTCTCTGCAAGCTGATATAGAGAATAATGTCGCTATTGGGGACGTATATCTGCGCGCAAGCCGCAATTGTTATGTCCATAGTAGTAAGCGCCTAGTCACTTTGATAGGGGCTGAGGATCTAATCGTCGTTGATACTGATGATGCGCTACTTATAGCTCATCGCTCGCAAGGGCAAGCCGTCAAAACACTGGTTGATGAGTTGGCAAGATCTGGCCGTACTGAAGTCGTCAAGCATCGTAAGGTGTATCGGCCCTGGGGTTGGTACGATAGTATTGATGAGTGCGAGCGCTTTAAGGTCAAGCGCATCTGCGTCAAGCCTAAAGCCAGCTTAAGTTTACAGAAGCATCATCACCGTGCTGAGCATTGGGTGGTGGTCAAAGGTACTGCTGAGGTCACTTGTGATGGTGAGACCCTATTGCTGAGCGAAAATCAGTCGACTTATATCCCTTTAGGGGTGACCCACCGTCTATCCAACCCTAGCAACATCCCTCTTGAGATTATAGAAGTGCAGTCAGGCAGCTACCTGGGAGAGGATGATATAGTCCGGCTACAAGATGACTATGGTCGTGGATGATATGCTGTAATGTGGCAGCGACTGCTCCAAATCAAAACCCAACTACTGGCGCATGAAGGCTTTAGGCGCTACGGCGCTAATACTGCTTGGCTGATGGGTGAAAAGATACTAAGGATGTTTATAGGCCTATTCGTAGGTATCTGGATAGCCCGCTATCTTGGCCCTGAGCAGTTTGGTCTATTGAGCTATGCACAGAGCTTTGTGTTTTTGTTTACTGCAGTAGCTACCTTGGGTTTAGACAGTATTGTCGTCAGAGAGTTGGTACGAGATCAGAGTCAGCGCGATGTCTTATTAGGGACGGCATTTGCGCTAAAGTTCGCAGGCTCGATAGTCATACTGCCATTATTATGGTTAGGCGTGCAGTTTACCAGCAATGACAGTTATACCAATCTACTGATATTTATTATTGCTAGTGCAACTATCTTTCAGAGTTTCAATGTCATCGACTTTTATTATCAGTCAACGGTTATGTCGAAGTATGTGGCATTTGCTAATACAATAACTTTAGCTATCTCAAGTTTGGTAAAAATATATTTAATCCTTAGTCAGGCCTCTTTACTTGAGTTTGCATTAGTTGGGGTGTTTGATGCTCTAATATTAGCGCTAGGGATGATTTATTTTTATATGCATAAGACTCAATATTTTTTACGAGATTGGCGATTTGATAAAAAAGTAGCAAAGCAGTTATTAAAAGATTCTTGGCCATTAGTTATTTCAAGCGTTATGATATCTTTTTATATAAAAATTGATCAGGTGATGATTAAAGAGATTTTAGACAGCAATGCTGTTGGACAGTATGCAGCAGCTATCCGTATCAGTGAGGCATGGTATTTTATTCCAATGGCAATATGCAGCTCTGTTTTTCCTGCTATTATCAATGCAAAGAAAGAGAGTGAAACATCGTACTATCAACGCCTACAGCGTTTATATTCTTCAGTAATATGGTTGAGTATAGGAGTTGCTCTGCCAATGACAGTATTAAGTGATTGGCTTATAATTTTTTTGTATGGTTCTGCCTATGTCGGAGCTGGCTCAATATTGATGATACATATTTGGGCAGGGTTATTTGTAGGTGTTGGAATAGCAAGTAGCAAGTGGATGATAAGTGAAGGATTACAAGCATACTCAATGATTAGTACAATAATTGGCGCTTTTATGAATATAGTTTTAAATTATATACTCATTAAGAAGATTGGTGTGCTAGGAGCAGCTGTTTCTACTGTCATTACTTATGCTTTTGCTAGCTATCTATTACAGTTTTTCTTTAGTACGACGAGAAAAAACTTCTATAGGGTTTTCAAGTCTATAATTAGATAAATAGTAAGGTTAAAAAATGGAATATAAGGTAAATGCAAGACAGTTAGTAGCCTTTGAAGTAAAAAGCTGGATAGGTCGTCACTTTAAAAGTACTAAGCCTCTTAATGTGAATCAAAAAATCAAATACCTAAATTTAGGATGTGGTGAGAATTATCAGGAAGGATATATCAACGCAGATTTTTTTTGTCATTATAGATTTTGGAAAAAGAATGCGACTAAACTAGAATGGCAGTTGGATTTACGCTATCCTTTAGACTGTAACGAGAATTATTTTGATGGTGTATTTACTGAACATACTCTAGAACATTTGTATCCTAATGATGCAAAAAATCTGTTAAAAGAGCTTTATCGTGTTTTAAAGACAGGAGGTCGTATTCGAATTACAGTACCAGATTTGGAAAAATATGTGAGCTTCTACAATAATTATAATGATTTCTCTAAGTTCGAAGCATTCCATTCTAGATATTCTTCCAGATGTTCAGCTATAAGGAATATGACTCAAAATTATTTTCATCTTTCAGTTTGGGATTTTGATGAATTGCGCGAGTTATTGACTAGTATAGGATTTAGTGATATACAGCGCAAAAGTTTTTCCAAAACGGATGACTTAAAATTAAATTTAGATAGTTTGGAGAGAGAGTGGGAAACTTTATATGTTGAAGCTATTAAAGGATAGTCTTTAGTTCAATAATAAATATTAAAGTTGGAAAAAACCGTATGAAAGTTAATTACCTGCCTGTATTAAAAACTCCTGTATTATTTTTAGTTTTTAATAGAATAGATACTACCGAGCTGGTTTTTGAGACCATTCGAAATGCTAAGCCTCCAAGATTATATATAGCTTGTGATGGAGCTCGAATAGAAAAGGAAAATGAAGTAGAGGAAGTTAAAGCTGTAAGAGATTACGTCTTGAAGAATATTGACTGGGAGTGTAGTGTTAAAACTTTATTTAGAGAAAAAAACTTTGGGTGTAAGATTGCGGTTAATAATGCAATTGACTGGTTCTTTGAAAATGAAGAGCAGGGTATAATATTAGAGGATGACTGTTTACCAAGCCAAAGCTTTTTCTGGTTCTGTGAGGAAATGTTAAATTACTATAAGACCGATATGCGTGTTTTTCTAATTAGCGGATTTAATAAACAAAATACATGGAAAAAATATAGCTCCAGTTATTTTTTTTCGAACTTAGGTGGCATTTGGGGTTGGGCAAGTTGGAGGGATAGATGGAAATATCAAAATCTTGATATGCCGGATTTAGATGCATTTAATAGAAATGGAAATTTTGAAAGATTGTTAGGTAGAAAATTAGGTAAGAAAAGAAGAAATGATATTGTAAATATTCAGAAGTCAATTAATCAGGCATGGGACTATCAATGGGGGTACGCTAGACATAAGAATAATGGATTATCTTGTGTGCCAGTATTAAGTCTAGTAGAAAATATTGGTTTTGACGAAAGAGCAACGCATACTAAGGATTATAGAGGTATAACTGTAAAAAGACATGATTTTAGTTTTCCTATATTGCACAACCAATTTTTTATTCCTGACAGAAAATATGATGAATTATTTGTTTTTGGAAAGAAATATAGTTATAGAGATAAGTTTAAGATATTAGTTAAGAGGGTTATAAATTGAAGAATATTTCTATTATAGATACAACTATAAGTGATTATAATCTTGGTAATCAAATTATAATGGAATCTATTGATAAGATTGTATATGAGTTATTTAGAGAGTATTTTGTCTTTAAAATTCAATACGCTGAAAAATTTGGGAAGCAGTCTTTAAACTATATCAAGGAGTCTGAATATACGTTATTTGGAGGAACTAATTCTTTATCTAGTCAAATGAACCGATATAAACAAATGGGTTTCAATTTATCAGATATTCGATACGTTCAGAATCTTATTTTAATAGGTGTAGGATGGTGGCAATATCAAGATAAACCCAATTTATATACTAAGATTATGCTTAAAGGATTACTTTCGTCAAAGTATTTACATTCTGTAAGAGATACTTATACCCAACAACAGCTAGCTTCTATAAACATAAAAAACTCTTTGAATACATGTTGTCCGACAACATGGGGTCTTTCTAAAGAGCACTGTGAAAGCATTCCTAGAGAAAAGGCAAAATCAGTCATAGTAACCTTAACAGACTATAATAAAGGTTATGAGCAGGATCGTAAGTTGATTCAGTTGTTAATTAAGAGTTATGAAAAAGTTTATTTTTGGATCCAAGGTATAGACGACAAAAGTTATTTTGAAAAACTGAAAATACTACCTAACAAAAAATTTTACTTTATTAATCCAAATCTTAAAGATTACGATGAAATATTAAAAAATGAAGATTTAGACTATATTGGTACACGATTACATGCAGGTATTAGAGCATTACAATATAAGAAAAGAACTTTAATAATCTCTATTGATAATAGAGCTAAAGAAATTTCGGCTGATATAAATTTAATTATAGCTGATAGAAATTCTGGGTTAGATAATGTGGAAGCCTTTATTAATGGAACTGTTATTACTAAATTAAATATCCCTTTAGATAATATCAATCAGTGGAAGTCACAGTTTCTATGTTAAAAAGACTAAAAAGACTTGCTAATAAACCTAACTGGCAGAATTTACGCCATTTAAAACCTATATCGCGTCAATTTGGAATGGATAGAGGCACACCTATTGATAGGATATATATCGAACAATTTATTAGTATGTATAAACAGGACATAAGAGGGGTCATTTGCGAAATTGCAGAAGATACCTACAGCAAGAAATTTGGTGATTTTGAGAAAATTACTAAATTTGAGGTTTTACATTATAATAATGATAATACTAAAGCTACTATAGTAGGCGATTTGTCAGAAATAGATAAACTTCCTGCAGGCCAAATTGACTGTTTTATCCTAACGCAAACTCTAAATTTCATAGAAGATATACAATTAGCTATAAAAGGTATACATAGTATGTTGGCCAAGAATGGTACGGCATTGATTACAGTAGCGGGTCTTTGTCAAATTAGCCGATATGATATGGATAGGTGGGGTGACTACTGGCGATTTACTGACCTTTCCTTACAGCGCTCTCTTGCTAAGATTTTTGGTGATGAGAATGTTACCATTGAAACTTTTGGTAATGTACTTAGTGCTACCGCTCTATTACAAGGGCTAAGTGCAGAGGAGTTAACTCAGCAAGAGTTAGATTATAAGGACCAAGATTATCAAATTATAATCGCAGCTAGGGTAGTGAAAAATGAAACGCCTAATTAAAGACACGGCTCGACCTATATATAAATATATCAAAGATAAAAATGAAAGAGCTTTCAACGAGTTGTATAGTAAATATGCCCATAAGCCTCGTTATAAATTGCATAAAGATGTTCTATTTTTAGATTATGACTGTGATATACCTGACACATTAAGCTTTGTTTGGCAGTTTAAAGAGATATTTGTTGATCAAATCTATAACTTCAAACCATTACATGGTCAAAAGCCAGTAATTTATGATTGTGGTGCTAATATTGGGTTAGGTTGTCTATATTTTAAATATATTTATCCTGATTGCAAAATTATAGCATTTGAAGCGGATATTGATATAGCAGTGCATCTTTACGCTAATCTAAAAAAAAATAATATAGAAGATGTTGAGATTATTGAAAAGGCAGTTTGGATAGATGATAAGGGTGTAAGCTTTGAATCTGATGGTGCTGATGGAGGTGCTGTCATTTTAAATGACCCAAATAGTACTAAGATAATTGACAAAATAGACTCTGTTAGGCTCAAAGATTGGTTGAATAAAGAGGAAAGGATTGATCTACTCAAGATAGATATTGAGGGTGCAGAGCTTCAAGTAATTGAAGATTGCCAAGACGCTTTAGGACATATTGATTATATATTCTTAGAGTATCATGCTTTGCAGAGCCTGCCTCAAGGACTATCTAAAATATTGAATATATTAGAAAAAAATGGTTTTAGGTACTATATTGATAATATCTCTAAGAGAAATCAGCCTTTTATCAATCAAGGCCAGGACTCAAATATGGACTTACAACTAAATATTTTTGCTACTCGTCGGTCTTGATAATGCTTAAGAGTTTATTAAAAAATACAATGGCAAAGTTAAAACCCATACAAGCCTACTATAGTGGTATTGCGACTATCTTTATGTTGCATAGAGTTGACAGTCACGACTCAAGCAAGTTAGCAGCTAATGAAAATATGAAAGTCTCTCCTGAATTTTTAGAGAGTTTTGTCAAGCACCTTTTGGATCAAGGTTATGACATTATTAGCTTGGACGATTTATACGCTATCTTAATCGATCAAAAGCCAGTGAGTAATAAAGTAGTTTTTACATTTGATGATGGCTATAGAGATAACTTAACTAAAGCGTTGCCTATTTTTGAGAAATATAACATTCCATTTACTATATATATAACGACTTCGTTCCCAGATAGAAGTGCGGTATTATGGTGGTATGCGCTCGAAGATATTCTGTTGAATAACAATATTATTGAATTGAATGATGGAACGGTTTATCAATGTGGTGATTCGATAGAAAAGCAAAAAGTTTTTCTGATTTTAAGAGAGAAAATATTGAAACTAGATCAAATTAATTTACTCTCAAATTTAGAAGATTTATTTCAACATTATGAAATTAATTGGGCTCTATATTTAGAAGATTTAGCCTTATCTTGGCCGCAGATAGCTAATTTAGCACAGCATCCGCTAGTTACAATAGGAGGTCATACTCTCAACCACTATGCTTTTAACAAACTTTCAACTTCACAAATAGTATATGAGGTAAGGGAAGCAAATAAACATTTAGAATCTATGATAGGTAAGCCTATCGATCACTTTGCTTACCCCTTTGGCAGTGTTAATGAAGTAAGTGGAACAGAATATGAAGTAGTGAAAACATTGGGATTAAAGACTGTTACTACCACAAGACGCGGTAATGTTTTTTTAGAACATGTAAACTATTTAGAGTCATTACCCCGAGTTATGTTAACTAATAGTTTTGAGCTCTCGAATATGTTTGTACCTACAAAGTCTAGGGTAGTGACTTTATGAAGGTTCTGCACATAAATACTCATGATACTCAAGGAGGCGCTGCAAGAGCAGCTTATCGACTGCATCAAGCTCTAGTAGAACAAAAAATTGACAGTCAGATGTTAGTTCAGACTAGAATGAGTGATGATAATACGGTTATTGGGTCAAAAGGTAAGATTGAAAAAGGTCTTAACCTATTTCGACCGTTTTTAGACAGTTTGCCGGTTAAAAAATACAAAAACAGAACTCAGACACTATTTAGTCCTGCATGGTTACCTTTCAGTCAGGTCCCTAAAAAAATAGCTGAAATAGATCCAGACATTGTACATCTGCATTGGATATGTGGGGGAATGATGTCTGTAGGCGACATTGCGCGAATCAAGAAACCAATCGTTTGGACCTTACATGATATGTGGGCATTCACTGGAGGTGAGCATATTGATGAAGGACAACAGCACTATCTAAATAATTGTGGTGATTCATGGGTGTTGAAGAGTAACCAAGAGAATGACTTGAGTCGTAAAGGGTGGTTAAAGAAACAGAAGATATATGCTCAGCTAAAGAATTTAACTATCGTTGCACCTAGTCAGTGGTTACATCAGTGTGCTGAAGGTAGTAGTTTGATGAAAAACATGAATCATGTAACTATTCCAAACTTACTTAATACCCAAAAATACGCACCTTTCTCAAAAGCAGAAGCAAGAAAGCTGCTTAACTTACCAATAGATAAGAAAATCATAGCATTTGGTGCCATGAATGCGACTGGTGACCCTAATAAAGGTTTTACTCACTTATATTCTGCTATGCAAGCTATAAATATTGGTGATACAGAATTGGTTGTATTTGGTAGTAACGAACCAATTGATGCCCCCGACTTTAAGCAACCAGTGCATTATTTAGGTCATTTGCACGATGATATTAGCTTAAGATTGCTGTACGGTGCTGCTGATGTCATGATAGTACCAAGTCTACAAGAGAATCTATCCAATGCAATTATGGAGTCTTTGGCTTGCGGCACACCGGTAGTAGCTTTTGATATCGGAGGTAATAGCGATATGATAGACCATAAAATTAATGGTTATCTAGCCGTGCCTTTTAATCCGATAGACTTAGCAAATGGAATTGAATGGGTGTTAAACACTCCTAGTTACCAGCAGCTTTGTGATAATGCTAGAGATAAGGTCTTGACGAAGTTTGATAGTAAAGTCGTAGCGCAGCAATACATAGCCTTGTATAAGGAAATATTAGCCCAGTGAAAAAAGCATTAATAACAGGAATCACAGGTCAAGATGGCTCCTATCTAGCAGAGCTACTGTTGGCCAAAGGCTATGAAGTTCATGGTATCAAACGCCGAGCCTCCTCCTTTAATACTCAACGTATCGATCATATCTATCAAGACCCTCATGTTGAGCGGCAAAATCTCATCCTGCATTATGGTGACCTTACTGACTCATCCAACCTTACGCGTATCATTCAAGAAATCCAACCTGACGAAGTCTATAATCTAGCTGCACAGTCGCATGTCGCTGTCAGCTTTGAGTCGCCCGAATACACCGCCGATGTCGATGCCATCGGCACCTTAAGACTGTTAGAGGCTATTAGATTATTAGGACTAGAGAAAAAGACCCGCTTTTATCAAGCCTCGACCTCAGAGCTATACGGGCTAGTCCAAGAGTCACCGCAGTCCGAGACCACACCTTTTTACCCGCGCTCACCCTACGCAGTAGCTAAACTCTATGCCTACTGGATGACTGTCAATTACCGTGAAGCCTATGAGATGTACGCCTGTAACGGTATTTTGTTCAACCATGAGTCACCGCGCCGCGGTGAAACCTTTGTCACACGCAAGATTACCCGTGGCCTTGCCAATATCGCTCAAGGATTAGATCATTGTCTTTATTTGGGTAATATGGATGCACTGCGTGATTGGGGCCATGCCAAAGACTATGTAGAGATGCAATGGCTTATGCTACAGCAAGAGCAGCCTGTCGACTATGTGATCGCCACGGGATTACAGTATAGTGTCCGTGACTTCGTCTCTTGGTCTGCTGCTGCGCTTGGCATTACTTTAGAATTTCATGGCAGTGCTTTGGTAGAAAAAGGTGTGGTCAAGTCGATTGAAGGTGATAATGCGCCCGCTTTGAAGGTAGGTGATGTCATCGTCCAAGTTGATCCACGCTACTTCAGACCGACCGAGGTCGAAACCTTGCTTGGCGATGCTAGTAAGGCTCGTGAGGCGTTAGGCTGGACGCCTGAGATTACTGCGCAGCAGATGTGCGAAGAAATGATAGCCTGTGACTTATTAGAAGCTAAGCGCCATGCGTTGCTAAAACTGCATGGCTATAGTCTTCCCATATCGACCGAAAATTAACTTCATAGACCTAATAACCTATCTCTAATAAGAGAGTATTCAGCAAAGAGAAAGCACGCGACTATGACAATGCAGCCTCAAGACAGGATTTATGTCGCTGGCCATCAAGGTATGGTTGGCAGTGCCATTGTGCAGCATTTGCTAGCACTAGGCTACAGCAATCTTATTTGTAAGACCCATGCAGAGCTAGATTTGACCTGTCAGAATGAGGTGCAAGAGTTCTTTAGGCGCGAGCGGCCTGACTATGTATTTTTAGCCGCTGCTAAGGTCGGAGGTATCTATGCCAACAATACCTATCCCGCTGATTTTATTTATGACAACCTGATGATTCAAAATAACGTCATCAATGCGGCTTATCAGAATAAGGTTAAGCGATTACTATTTTTAGGCTCTAGCTGCATCTATCCGAAGCAGGCGCCACAACCCATGCCAGAGGCATGCTTGCTCACCGGTCAGCTCGAGCCTACCAATGAGCCCTATGCCATTGCTAAGATAGCCGGTATAAAGTTATGTGAGAGTTACAATAGACAGCATAGCACTGACTTTCGTAGTTTGATGCCGACCAATCTCTATGGGCAAGGCGACAACTTCCATCCCGATAATAGCCATGTGCTGCCCGCCTTATTAAGGCGCTTTCATCAAGCTAAAATAAGCAATCAGCCTCAAGTAGCTGTCTGGGGTAGTGGGCGTCCTCGCCGTGAGTTTTTGCATGTCAATGATATGGCGAGTGCCTGTATCCATATAATGGAACTAGACAAAGTCAAATTGTCGCAAGCCATCTCACCCATGTGCTCGCATATCAATATTGGTACTGGCCAAGATATCAGCATTGCTGAGCTTGCTCATCTGATAGCTAGCGTGGTGGGCTACCAAGGCGAGATTCACTTTGATAGCTCGAAGCCCGATGGTACGATGCAAAAGCTACTCGATGTTAGTCAATTAACTAAATTAGGCTGGCAAGCGCAGATTGCTTTACCACAAGGTATCGAGCAGACATACGACTGGTTTTTGCAAAGCGCACAAATAAGAGAATAGCAGCAATGACAATACAGCGACTATCCGGTGGTAAGCAGACAGACTGGCAAAGCATCCGCGCACAGACAGATCAGCCCATCATTACCATTATTACCTCAACCTATAATGTGACGAAAGATCTGCATTGGACCATCGACTCCATCAAAGCCCAATCTTATCCGCATATCCAGTGGATTGTAGCAGACGGTGCCTCCAATGATGGCACGGTCGAGATATTACAAGAGCATAATGAGTTGATTGACTACTGGTTTAGTGAGCCGGATACCGGTATTTATGATGCGTGGAACAAAGCACTAGAGCACATACAAGGGGATTGGGTACAGTTTATCGGTGCAGGCGATGAGCTATACGAGCCCGATACCCTAACTAAGGTGGCCAAATATCTTAAAGATGCTCATCCTAAGTATGATTTAGTCTATGGTCAGGTCCTACATATTAGCGAAAAAGGCAGAAAAGAGCTTTTTATATCTGGTGAGCCTTGGGAGAAATATGTAGGACAGTGGGAAGGGAATAGACCAGCACTGCCTGTTCAAACGGCTATATATCATCATGTAACACATTTTGATATGACCAATAGTCTATTTAACACCGATTATAGGATAGTTGCTGACTGTCATTTACTATTACAATTGCTAAAGAATGGTAAATCTATGAAGTTCTTGCCTTTTATTATTACTATTATGCCAATGGGAGGGGTCTCAGGCTCAATGACAAGTAGCTTGAAAATATATGATGAAACATATCATTCAATGAAGTCTTTGGGTTTAAAAATACCTATCCGTAATAGAGCCAGCTCGTATACAAAATATATTTTAAAGAAAGCTGCATATAAAATTTTAAGTGAGAAAACTTGTCGAAAATTGCACGATCAAGTGCGGATTATTAAAGGAAAAACAAAAGTCTATACGGTAGAGTGATTGATGGATCTTTCTATTATTATTCCAGCCTATAATTCTGAAAAATATCTAAGTAATTGTTTAAATAGTATTGTTTATCAAAATCCACGGGATATAGAAGTGATCATCATAAATGATGGATCTACTGATACTACAGCTAGTATTGCTAATGAATTTTCAAAAAAATATAGTTTTATTAATGTTTTTCATCAGAAAAATCTAGGCGTCTCAGCTGCGAGAAATTTTGGAATAGAATTAGCAAAAGGTAATTATATACTCTTTTTAGATGCTGATGATGTATTTTACCCAGACCTACTGAACACTTTAAAAGAAAAAACTAATAAAATAGCTAATATTAATCTTATTTCTTTTGGATACGAAGAAGAAAATAATAAAAATGGAAAATTAAAGTCTTATAAAAATTTAGATTTAAACCTAAGTATTTTACCCGGCAGTGTTTTTACTAAGCTTTTTTTATCAAAGAAAGTAAGTCAACACATTTGTTCTTTCTGCTATAAAAAAGAGATGCTAGAAACCTATAATATTAAATTCAATACTGAAATACATCTAGGAGAGGATATAGCTTTTCAAATAAAATGTATGAGTGTAGCAGATTCGGTGTTATATCTATCGGAAATATATTATAGATACTGTTATAACTCTTCTTCTATAACTAAAAGCATTTACTCTAATAAGCACTTAACTTGTACTGAGAATTTTACTGACGTCCATAATTTTTTAATATTGAATAAAAAGTATAGCCTTGATAAATATTTAAAATTTTACTATCAGTTTATTTTTTTTTATGAACTAAGAGAGTTTATTAGAAGTAACGAGCTACTAAAGTATTATTTATACTCAGATGATATTCTAGTTATGAAAAATATCTATCCAGTCAATAAGTCTGGATTTTTATTATTAATTATGAAGTTTGTTTATAATATAGACAAAAGATTATTAATTAATATTTTGAAATCATTAAACTTATGAAAAAAACTATAGTAAAATATTATAATCGTCTTATATGGTCAGGACCGCTAGACGCTTATTTTGATTATCAGCTTGAGATATTAGGCTATCGTACATTAGAATTTGAGCCTTTTTATGGTGAAGAGGATATTCAAGGCAAAGCACTGATATTAACCAGGCTGTTGTGGTGTTATTGGGTATCGAATATCCAAAAACTATTGTGAGCTTAGTCCATCTCAAGAAATAATTGTATTTAATGTTGGCGAAAATATCGACTCGTTTGGTCTATGTATTAATAGACTTAACAAATCTCATAAACGGCTAAAAATTTATGCCTTTAAGCCCTATCCTGCTAATGCTGCATTAACTCGAAATAACTTTGAACGTAATGGCATTAGCCACTATGAACTTGTACAAAAAGCCATTGCAGCAACAGATGGCATTCAACAGTTTGATATCTCTGGTGCATTTGATTCATTTAGACTTAATAAAGATGCCTCGCAATCGATGGCAGATTGAAACAGTCACACTATCTACATTTTGTTCAGAACAGAGGATTAATAGAATTGATCTGCTAAAAATGGATATCGAAGGCAGCAAATACGAAGTAATTGAGAAAGACTTGAAGTTCATTAAGGGTCATTTCGTAAAATTAATGTTTGAATATCATAATAATACTATCGATGACTGTGATGAGATCTTGATAAAAGCACTTGAGCCCTACTTTAGTATTAGTATCCGAAATCCTTATAAAGGTGGTGGTATGTTGTTTGCCACTAACCGATTATTGATTAAGTAGCACAAGGTATGACTTAACGGCTAAGCTAATAGATTAATAATAAATAATCGCTGAATACTAAGTAATTAAACAGCATGAAAAAACCCTAATGAACTTCTCACTCCTGATTTCAGTCTATAAAAACGACAATCCTGACTTTTTTGCGCAGGCTTTACAGAGCGTGGCTGATAGTACTGTAATACCCACAGAAGTAGTCTTAATCTGTGACGGGCCCCTATCTGCAAAATTAGATAGCGTCATTGATGACTATGAACACATACTACCGCTAAAGCCTATCAGACTTATTAGCAATGTTGGCCTAGGGTTGGCGCTACAACAAGGTGTTCAACATTGCCGCTATGATTGGATTGCTCGTTTTGATGCTGATGATTTATGCCTACCTGAGCGTTTTGAAAAGCAGTTGGCTTTTATTAGTCGTAACCCAAACACTGATATCTGTGGCAGTCAAATAATCGAGTTTAGTGATAATCCTGAAGAAGCTAATACCCTTATTAAAAAGGTACCGCTAGAGCATCAAGCAATCTCACAATTAGCCAAATCGCGTAATCCGCTAAATCATATGACGGTTATGTATAGAAAGTCGGCAGTGCTCAAAGCGGGTAACTACCAGAACGCGCCTTTATATGAAGATTATGATCTTTGGATAAGGATGCTAAGCCAAGGCTATCAGTTTGCAAACTTGCCTGAGGCATTGGTTTATGTAAGAGCGGGGGAGGCGATGTATCAGCGTCGCGGAGGTTTGGTCTATGTTGCTAGCGAAATCAGTATGCAGAAAAAATTCTACGCTTTAGGCTTTGTAACTAAATTTGAAGCAATAAAAAACCTACTCATACGTATACCAGTACGGCTAATGCCTAATAGAATAAGAGCATTAATCTATAAGTTAGCTCTTAGAAGAACTATAAAAGTATAGCCTACTATTCATACCTTACGTAAAAAACCCGTCTATTACATAATAATAGACGGGTTTTTAGTATTCAAATAAAAGAAACGTCTCTAACGCTCCAAATACTGAATCTTACCTTCAACACCATCCCACTTCTCAGCATCCGGCAGTTTATCACCCATCTCAGTAATGTTCGGCCACTCTTCCGCAAGTTCAGCATTCAATTCGATAAAGGCTTCTTGACCCTTAGGCACTTCGTCTTCTGAAAAGATTGCATTGGCTGGGCACTCAGGCTCGCACAGGGCACAGTCAATACACTCGTCTGGGTGGATTACCAAGAAGTTGGGGCCTTCATAAAAGCAGTCGACAGGGCAGACTTCGACACAGTCAGTATATTTGCAGCGGATGCAGTTATCAGTCACGACAAAGGTCATAGCGATGGCTACCTTAGGGTTTGTATCAGCAGGGTTTAATATAATTTAATGGCGTATTTTACTCTTTTACACCTCATTTCACAAATGTGTCTGAACACTGGCTAGTTGCTGCAATTGATAAAGTAAATCATGCGCTTCTTTAGGAGTCAGCTCGTCAGGTTGGATTTTTGCAAGGGCAGAATATACCGCATCTTCTTTATTAACCTGTTGATTTTGTTTGGTTTGAGCTGTGAGCAAGTCTTTCTCATTAGCGGTAAGATTATTAGCGGAGTAGTCACTAGTCCCATAATCAAGCTCGGGTTGCGCCGCCATATCAGCAGTAAGCGACTTAGCTAAGTCATTTTTTTCATGAAGTAACTGTTTATTCTCGCTATTCTCAATGTTAATGCTGTCGTTATGCGTCTGTTTTAGTTGCGCTGTCAGATAATGCTCAGCAGCGATGAGCACTTGCTGCGGGATGCCCGCCATCTTCGCCACGTGTAGACCAAAGCTAGAGTTGGCTGCACCGTCTTTGATTTTATGGAGGAGTAACAGCTGACCGTCGATGTCGCTAGCGGCCACATGGACGTTACGGATATGACTAGCCAAATCAGCCTGCTGTGTCAGTTGGGTCAGCTCAAAGTAATGAGTGGCAAATAAGGTCAAGCAGCCTATCTGCGCCAGTCGCTGAACACAGGCATGGGCAATCGCCAGGCCATCGGTAGTACTGGTGCCACGACCCACTTCATCCATCAATACTAGTGATTTATGCGTAGCCAGGTTGAGGATATGAGCCGTCTCGATCATCTCTACCATAAAGGTCGATTTACCACCGGCAAGATCATCAGCAGAGCCAATGCGGGTAAAGATACGGTCGATATCACCGATAGTGGCAGACGTCGCAGGCACAAAACTGCCGCAACACGCCAGCAGGACAATCAATGCCGTCTGGCGCATATAGGTCGATTTACCGCCCATATTGGGCCCAGTGATCAGCAATAGCCGCTCTGGATGAGCTTCGCTACCCAAGGCGCAGTCATTGGCGACGAAGTGCTGAGCGGTACTTTGTAGTTTCTTAGCAGAATCCCTTTGAGCTATTGCGGCTTCGACGACCACATGACGACCTTGGATGATCTCAAGGCTGGGTTGCGGCGCGCCTTCTACCAGAGTCGGGCGCTGCCACTGATATTGCTGTGCCAGTACGCTCCAATTAATCAATACATCCAGCTGGGCAATAGTCTGTGACAGTTGCTGTAGGTTGGGTAGGGCAGTGCTAAGGATACTTAGTAGCTCATTATAAAGCTGTTTTTCTTTAGCTAGCGCTAAGGTCTGCGCGCCAAGGTATTCAGTCTCGATGGTTTTTAGCTCATCGGTGATAAAGCGCTCGCAATTCTTCAGGGTCTGGCGACGGATGAAGTGCTCGGGTGCCGAGGCCGCTTGCGATTTAGGCAGCTCAAAATAGAAACCACTGACTTTATTAAAGCCGACTTTGAGACTGGGCAAGTGATACTGCTCACGCACGGCAGTCGCCATCTCGTCTAAGGTCTGCTCGATATTGTCATGCAGATGGGTCAGGCGATCAAACTCCGCATCATAGCCATTGGCGATCATACCGCCGTCACGGATATGGGCAGGGGGTTCGGGCATGATAGCTCGCTGGATTAATTCAGCGACTGCTAAACTGGTTAAAGGTTGAGTTGATTGCTCATCGGCTGCTAAGTCATTATTAACGTTAGTCTCTATGTTTGAAGCATGTTGACCATTAGGCAATTGGCTTAGTAATAGCGGCAGCAATCCCGTTGCAGTAGGGTCAATACCTGCAGCTACTAACTGCTTTTGTAAAGTAGCCGCATAAGTAATACTTTCGCCCAATCGCGCTAGGTCGCGAGGTTTCGCAGTGGCTAACCCAATTCGACCACTAATACGCTCGATATCCGCGATACCGGCTAAGGTATCTTGTAAATTATCTAACTGTTTTCCGGCATGATTTAACAGACCGTCAATAGCATCTAAACGTTGATTAATCGTGCTGTGCTGACGTAGAGGGCGTTTAAGTTGTTGCTGTAGCAGACGTTTACCCATCGCTGTTTTGCAATAATTTAGGACGGAAATCAGCGCCGTACCTTGCGCACTGGCTGGTGCGAACAGCTCTAAATTACGCTGACTGCCCGCATCGATAATGAGGTAGTCCTCAGAATGCTCATGAATCAGTTGATTCACATGCGGAATCTGTCGCTGCTGGGTCTGCCGAGCATAATGAATCAGTGCAGCACAACTGGTCTGAATCAATGGCTGATCCGCTATCCCTAAGCCGTCCAGTTGGCGTACGGCAAACTGCTGACATAGCGTCGCAGGGGCATGAGTAGGGTGGAAGTCGGCAGCGGCCACAGTGATAAGCGGGCAGTCCAGTTGCGACGCTAACCAACGTTGCCAAGTTTCTAGAATGGCTTCGCTAATAATACATTCGCTGGGGGCAAAACGCGCTAGAACAGTCAGCATTTGCGACTGTAGGTCTTCAGCGCTACTGGCTGTTAAGGCTTGCGTGACCACTTTACCGGCGGCCAAATCTAATTGGCTAATAGCGGCTTGATAACTAGGGTTATTAACTTGTCTAGCTTTGGGCAAAGCGATATCGATGGCTACCACTGTTGGGGTCTTATCCGGCGCAATCAACGCATCATCGGTGAGCGTGCCTGCGGTCAAAGTCCTTACCACCTCACGGTGCATGATGCCTTTTTTATTGTCTGGTTTTTTATCGATGGGCTGTTTATGACTAGATTGTGTGGCGGTAGCATTTACCGTATTAGCATCGTTACTGGCCTGACTTTGGTTATCTTCCACATCTTCGACTTGCTCACAAACCACTACCGTTTGACCAGCGGCAATCAGCCGCGCCATATAACTATCAGCGGCATGAAAGGGTACACCAGCCATCGCGATGGTATTGCCCGCTTTATCCGAACCACGCCGGGTTAAGGTGATGTCGAGCAGTTGCGCAGCTAATTTCGCATCTTCAAAGAACAGCTCGTAAAAGTCGCCCATACGATAGAGCAGTAAGGCATGCGGATATTGCGCCTTCATAGTCAGGTATTGCACCATCATCGGCGTATGTAGCGCTAAGTCATAGGTTTGACCAGCAATAGTGAGGATATTTTGCGAATTGTGCGGGTCAGTCATAAAGTTATTTGCCATAGATAGTTAGTTGCCCATTTTAACATGACTGCTGTGACTTGCCCGGCAAAGACTGCTGCAAATTTGCCCTTGTATCCTTGAACTTCATAACCATATATAATGACGACACAATAAATTTGGGTGATAGCGTCAAGGCTTGGTATGGTTGGCTTTATATGGTCGACTAACCCTAGTTATATGGCAAAGTTATCAGGGATTTCCATAGGTTAAAATAATTATGTTATCAAAGATTGTAGGCAGTGTGGTCGGCACCAAAAACGACCGTGAACTCAAGCGTATGCGCAAGATGGTGAGCAAAATTAATGCTCACGAGTCCAGTATTCAAGCACTGTCTGACGAGCAGCTGAAACAAAAGACTGCGGATTTTCAAGCCCGCCATCAAAACGGCGAGAGCCTAGATGCCTTATTACCAGAAGCCTTTGCGGTCTGTCGTGAAGCTTCTTTGCGGGTGACTGGCATGCGTCACTATGACGTGCAGATGATCGGTGGTATCACTTTGCATGAAGGCAAAATTGCAGAGATGAAGACCGGTGAAGGTAAGACGCTGATGGCGACCTTAGCGATTTATTTGAATGCGGTCAGCGGCAAAGGCGTGCACGTGGTCACGGTCAACGATTACTTGGCCGCGCGTGATGCGGAATTGAACCGTCCGTTATTCGACTTTTTGGGGCTAACGGTAGGGGTAATTTACTCGCAGCAACCGCCACAAGAAAAAGTGACTGCCTATCAGGCGGATATCACTTATGGTACCAATAACGAATATGGCTTTGACTATCTGCGCGATAATATGGTGTTTAGCCTAAAAGAGAAAAAACAGCGTACGCTAAACTATTGTATTATCGATGAAATTGACTCTATCCTAATCGATGAAGCGCGTACGCCACTGATTATCTCGGGTCAAGCCGAAGATGCCTCGCGCACTTACGCCTTAATCAATACCATTATCCCGCGTCTGCAAAAATCTAAAGATGAAGAAGCCAATAAAAATAACGAAGAAGGCGACTTTTGGATTGATGAGAAAAACCGTCAAATCGAAATTAGCGAAAAAGGCTATGAGAAGATTGAGCGTTTCTTAATCGAAGTCGGTGAGCTTGACGCTAATGAAAGCCTATATAGCCCCGTACGCCTGCCGTTATTAGCGCACGTGCAAGCCGCTATTCGCGCGCATCATATCTTTGTGAAAAACGTCCACTACATCGTCGATGATGGCGAAGTGGTTATCGTTGATGAAAACACCGGTCGTACCATGCCAGGCCGTCGTTGGTCTGAAGGTTTACACCAAGCGGTTGAAGCTAAAGAAAACGTCGAAATTCAAGCGGAAAACCAAACGCTGGCTACGACTACCTTCCAGAACTACTTCCGTCTTTATGAGAAGCTGTCGGGTATGACGGGTACTGCGGATACCGAAGCGGCAGAATTTAAGTCTACTTATGACCTAGATGTGGTGGTCATTCCTACCCATAAGCCTATTGCTCGTGTCGATTTAGACGATCAGATTTTCTTAACCAAGCTCGGTAAATACAAAGGTATTATCCGCGAGATTAAAGAGATTCAGCAGAAGGGCGCACCTACCCTGGTGGGTACCGCCACGATTGAAGCCAGTGAAGAATTGTCTTACTTGCTCGATCAAGAAGGTATCAAACATAACGTGCTAAACGCCAAACAGCATGAGCGTGAAGCCGATATTATTGCGCAGGCAGGTAGTCCAAAAGCCGTGACCATCGCTACCAACATGGCGGGTCGTGGTACCGATATTATCTTGGGGGGTAACTGGCAAGCGTATATTGAAAACCCAGAAGAAGTTAGCCCCGAAGAGATGCAGCGCCTTAAAGCCGCTTGGCAAATTAAGCATGATGAGGTAGTCGCTGCAGGTGGTTTGCATATCATCGGCTCTGAGCGTCATGAGTCACGCCGTATTGATAACCAGCTCCGCGGTCGTGCGGGTCGTCAGGGTGACCCTGGGATGTCGCGTTTCTTTTTATCGCTAGAAGATGATTTGATGCGTATCTTCGCGGGTGATCGCGTGGTCAATATGATGCGGGCGATGGGCTTGAAAGAAGACGAGGCTATCGAGCATAAGATGGTGTCAAAATCGATTGAGAATGCACAGGGTAAGGTGGAAAGCCGTGACTTTGACTCGCGTAAGAATCTATTGAAATATGATGATGTCGCCAATGAGCAACGTAAAGTTATCTATGGCCAGCGCGATGATTTATTGGCTGAGATGGATTTAAAAGAAGCCATCGAAGTTATGCATCATGATGTTTATACGGCCCTGATTAATCAGTTTATTCCACCTGGCTCTGTCGATGACCAGTGGAATATTGATGGTCTAGAAGATGAGTTAGAGGACGAGTTCAAGGTTTATATGCCAATTAACGATTGGCTTGATCAAGACCGTCGCCTCGATGAAGAAGGGCTACGTGCTAAGATTATCGAGACCGCTATTGCTCGCTATCATGAGCGCCGTGAGCTGATGGGTGAAGAAAATGCGGCTCAGCTTGAGCGCCATTTTATGCTGCAGAGTCTAGACCGCCATTGGAAAGAGCATTTAACCCAGATGGATCAATTGCGTAAAGGCATTCATTTACGCGGTTATGCCCAGAAAAACCCTGAGCAAGAATACAAGCGCGAATCTTTTGAGCTGTTCCAAATGATGCTAGGCGCTATCAAATCAGAAACTGTGCAAGATTTATCCCGCGTCCATATCCCAACGAAAGAGGAGATGGAAGCTTTAGAAGCCCAGCAGCGTAGCGAAGCTGAGCACATGCAAATGCACTTTGAGCATGATGAAATGGATAGCTTGACGGGCGAGACGCATGAAGATCCGCGAATGGCTGCTCGTAATGCGCCTCAGCAGCGTGCCAATGGTCAGATGCAGGTCAATCTAGGCGGCGCAGCGGTGGCTGGTCAGGCACAAGCGGCTACCAATACTGGCGATACTGACGTAGAAGGCAACCCTTATGCGGATATGAATATCAGCCGTAATGCGGTTTGTCCTTGTGGGTCTGGTCTGAAATACAAACAGTGTCATGGTAAAATTTAGGTTGAGTTTGAGTTTGTGCTAAGATATTGATAATGCTTGACGGTCTAATGGCCTGAGCTATAACCAAATTCTTTATTAAAAAGTATTTATAAGACCAACTGGGAGCCGCTATGCAATTACAGCAATCGAAGACGTCACTTTTGATGATGGGACTGCTCACAGCAGTTATGGGCTTATCGGGCTGCCAAAAGTCGGCAGAACCAGAAGCAACAGATACGGATACTACTGCAGTAGAAAAAGATGTGCCTATGTCAGCTGAGCCGGCTGAACATGACGACCCAACGGCTGCTGAAGTAGCTGATGATACGGTAGCTACCGTAGTCACTCCAGTGATTAGCCAAGCGTCTTATCTTTGCTCACCAGAGCTAGAGTTCAGTGCGACCTATAACGACGAAGCTGATCAAGTGACCCTAAAATCCGCTCAAGGCGAAGTCACGCTAGCAGCGGTAGGCGAAGATGGTGATAATTTTGAAGCCACAAAATCTTTAGATGGTGGCGCAGGATTAACGCAATGGCGTGTCGCTGAAGCCCGTGACAACTCAGGCGTACTGCGGGTATCGGCTGGTGAAGGCCAAGACGTTACCGCGTATAACTGTGATGCCGTTGATGAAACTGCTGCTAACTAGCTATAGATAGCAATCTGTAGACCGTAAAGCTTAGCCAGTTAGAAAACAGAAAAGCAGCGAACTATCGCTGCTTTTTTTATGGGCTGAATTTATTCTTTTATAACGGGTAGTGTTTGCTAGGCTAATACCGCGATGAAGGCCGTTTTATGAGTTTTTATGATCTAAAAAACCTTCTTCATTCACATCTAACTCTTCATGCTGCAGCTCGACCGTAATGCTATCGGTATGCGTATGCACAGACTTTTCAATATCGATATCTTGAATAGCATAAGTTTCTTTGGTGATAGTGGCGACTTGACGGGAGATCACAATCTCAACCGGCTCACTACCGATCTCAATTTTTTGTCCATTGATGGTGACGACGGCTGTACTGTCTAAAGTAGGTTCAACATGGCGCAGGATATCTTGCTCATCATAGCTGCCTGTCAATAAGGCTTGGCTATCGGCATCATGATAGTCGGTACGAATAGTTAGCACTTCTTCGACCAATTCGATAGGAACAGTCACGGTTTTAGTGCGCTGATGCTTAGTCACAGTGACTTTACCGACATCTAGACGCTCTTTCTGTACGACTGCGCGCTCTTCTAAAAGTTCGATATGGCCTACTTGTGAGCGATTGCCTTGGGTAGCCAGACGGGCTTCCTGCTCAGTTAATGAGGCAGTTTGCTGGTCTTCACTAGTAAACAGTGGGGCAGTCGTATTATTAGTCGACGTGTTATTAATATTATCTGATGGGGTAGTGTTGTCTGATGAGTTCACGAGTATATTCCTATGGTCAATCTAACGGTTAAGTAGGGGTAACTTACAGCAGTTAAGCGCTTAAAGCTTGTTAGGTCGTATTTCTTATATAGTACTGCTTATCTAAACCATCTCTCTTATAAAATAGCACAAAAAAGGTCAGAGACTGGCTCTGACCTTTTTGTTTGAGCCAATAAGACTCAATGCCTATCTGACGACGTTAGTTATAAAATAACAAATATAAGCTAACGGTCAAATACTAAGTGGCTGCTAGTAATAAGCAAAGTAGTGCTTATTAATTAGATACCACGAGCGCGGCGTACGTCATCAGCAGTAATGCCATCACGGTTTACTAAGTTGCCTTCACGGTCAACTACGTTACCATCACGGTCAACATCAAGCTCTTCACGTTGGATAGTCTCAACGATAGTTTCAGTATGACGTTCAACAGTTTTGCCTACGTTGACTTCTTCAGTTACGAAGGTTTCTTTGCCAACACGAGCACGTTCCGCTTCAAGTTCGATTTCTACAGTTGCACCGGCGTCATCACCAATACGGCGGTCAGTAGGACGATCTACGCTAGTACGTTCGATATGCGCATGCTCTTCTTCAAGCTCAACTTCTACATTGCGCTCTTCAGTAACGATGTGCTTACCGATTTTTACTAGGCCCGCTACAATACGGTCCTTATTAACTGTTAGACGCTCTTCTAGTAGCTCTAGCGTGTTTGGTGCATCATAATGAGCATCAGCGATTTCTACACGCTCTTCTGTTGGGACAGTGTCAGCAACAAAAGCTTGGCGATCTTTTTCAAACTGCTCTTTATAGCTGTACTGATAGTCATGGTCATACTCTTCCATGGCTTCAGCTTGCGATTTAGTTAAGCTATCAAAGAATACGTCGTCACCAACGATACGAGCAAGACCTGCAGGTACTAAAACTTCTTTTGAGCTAAACCAGCCACCAGCATCAACGATTAAATAACGGATACGGCCAGTAGTGTCTTCTACTAAAGCGCCTTCGATTTTACCGATTTTTTCTTCGTTAGCACCATAAGCGCTTTTGCCTGTTGGATCGTAGTAGTCATCACCAATTAGGTCGCGGTGAGTAGCTTGAATGTCCTGTAAGCGAATTAGTTGACTCATTATTGTGTTCCTTTAATTGGTTAGTAAAATATAAAAATTATGGTTAATAAAAGCAGTAGATAAATAGCTATATTAAAATTAAAAATTTATCCTAAAACTTTAACGTTGCTAAATACTTAACATCAGTTCATTAGTTAATAGCGCATTAAAAATAGCCAATAGAATGACAAAGAATTTATTATTTAACTGTCTTTTTAGATAATTAAAAAGCATTATCCTCAAAGTGACTCTTTATCTGTTCTTTTATATATCTTCAAATTGTATTTCTTGATATTTCTAATCTTGCTACTTATTTCGCTATTAAGCTGATGTTACTAGCTTACGAGCGTGCTTGCCTCATCAACTTGGAACTATAGTAGCACTCACTTTTTACCTTGGATATATAATCCGAGTATCAAAATGTGCGTTGCACGTAATTCCCTGTTAATGGCTGTAAGTGCTATAACAGTCTGGAGAAGAAAAGTAACCTATCTTTACAGCTGTCGTCATACGCCTGTCATAATCGGCATTTGTTGCACTATAATGCTGCATTGCTTATTAGCGATTATTGTTATTAACGCCTATTTTTATTAGAGATAGGGGGTGGTGACAATCGATAGGCAATAAAAAAACGCCCAACCATGGACGTTTTTTCTTTATCTAAATAAGTTTTTATCTAAATGCTTTTTATCTCAATACCTAGCCTAGATGATTAAAGCGTCTAAGCCTAAGTAACTTATAGACTAAGCCAGTTCGATAGCGACCGCTACCGCTTCACCGCCACCGATACATAGTGAGGCCACACCTTTCTTGCCGCCAGTACGCTGTAGTGAGTTGATTAGCGTGACTAAGATACGGGTACCAGAACAGCCTACTGGATGGCCTAGGGCACAAGCGCCACCTTCGATGTTCACTTTATCATGCGGGATGTTTAAGTCATCCATAGCAATCATCGTTACCATAGCAAAGGCTTCGTTGATTTCCCAAAGATCCACATCTGCTACTGACCAACCCGCTTTTTCAAGTACTTTTTCCATAGCTCCGACTGGCGCTAAGGTAAACTCACTTGGGTGACGTGAGTTAGAGGCTGTAGCGATGATACGAGCTTGATAAGACAAGCCTTCTGCAATCGCTTGTGACTCTTTCATCATAACGACTGCAGCCGCACCATCAGAGATAGAGCTGGCGTTTGCAGCGGTAATTGTACCGTCTTTAGCAAAAGCAGCACGTAGCTTAGGAATACGCTCAGCATCAGCAGTAGCAGGCTCTTCATCCGTACTAACTACGGTATCGCCTTTACGACCACTGACCGTTACGGGTACGATTTCATTCTCAAAATGACCTTCTTTATCGGCGGTTAAAGCACGGTTAAGCGATTCGATAGCGAAAGCATCCATCTGCTCGCGCGTATAGCCTCTCTCGTCTGCCTTTTCTTGCGCAAACTGACCCATAAGTTTACCAGTATCAGCATCTTCAAGACCGTCTAAGAACATATGGTCTTTGACTTCTTTGTGGCCCATACGGTAACCACCACGGGCACCTGGCAAGATATAAGGAGCGTTAGTCATAGACTCCATGCCACCAGCGACTGCCACATCAAAGCTACCGGCTTTAATGCCGTTATACGCTTGCATGACCGCTTTTAAGCCAGAACCACAAAGTTTGTTAATAGTGACCGCGCCCGTAGTATCCGGTAAGCCGGCTTTACGCATCGCTTGACGAGCAGGGCCTTGACCCACACCAGCGGTTAGAATACAGCCCATGATCACTTCTTCGACTTGCTCAGGTTTTACGCCTGAACGCTCGACTGCCGCTTTGATGGCCGCTGCGCCTAAATCGGTCGTAGTGGCATCTTTTAATGAGCCCTGGAAGCTGCCCATTGGAGTACGAGCGCCGTTTAAGATGACAATTGAATCATTTGACATAGTGAAGTCCTTTTTATGTGGGTTGATAACAATAGAAAAAGCCAAACAACAGCTCTAAATAATAAACCTATTCAGTCTAGATAGCAGAACGCAACAGATAAAACACGCTTACAGACTAGGGCGTAGTGAATGACTTCATCTGAGTCCTAGTCTATAAGCGCTGAGTCGTCAATCTATGCCAGCTCATCCAGACGAATGCGCACAACCTTATCGGTAATGGCGGCTAGCTGCTCTATTTTTTCGATAGCTAGATTCATCTGGCTCTCAACGACCGGTAGGGTCAAGATAATGACCGGTACTTGGCCGACTTTATGAGCTGGTTTCTGTAAGATAGCGTCGATATTAATACCGGCATCGCTCAGGATACGGGTAATGTCTGCCAATACGCCCGGGGTATCTAGCGCATGTAGGCGTAAATAATAGCCAGTGACCATTTGCTCAGCAGCCAATACGGGCGTGTCTGATAAGGCCTCAGGAACAAAAGCTAAATGAGGTACATGATGGCCGTGACCATTGGCGCTCAGCACTCGTACGAGGTCCATCACGTCTGCCATAACGGCAGAAGCAGTGGCCCCGGCGCCCGCCCCATCGCCATAATAAAGGGTTTGGCCTAGCGGGTGCGAATTGACCAATACCGCGTTTTTGACGCCATTCACATTGGCCAATAGCGCCTCTTGTGGAATCAAGGTAGGGTGGACGCGCAGTTCAATACCCTCAGCGCTGTTTGAGTCGTCGTCCTCTTGCGTACGGCGAACCGCAAAACCAAGGTGCTTAATACGGTAGCCTAGCTCTTCGGCGTAATCTACGTCTTGCAGGGTGATACCGGTAATGCCTTCGCAATAGACTTTATCGAATTGTAGCGGAATACCAAAAGCGATCGAGGCGAGTAGGGCCAGTTTATGCGCTGCATCAATCCCTTCAACATCAAAGGTAGGATCCGCTTCAGCGTAGCCTAACTCTTGCGCTTCGGCTAAAACATCGGCAAAAGGGCGACCTTTATCACGCATCTCTGACATGATGAAGTTGCCCGTACCATTAATGATACCTGCGAGCCACTCGACTTTATTGGCCGCTAAGGCTTCGCGCATGACTTTAATGATAGGGATACCGCCCGCTACTGCAGCCTCATAGGCAACATGAACATTATGAGCTTCCGCTAGTGCGAAAATCTCATTGCCATGCTCAGCTAATAGGGCTTTATTGGCGGTTACGACATGCTTGCCATTTTTGATAGCGTGCAAAATCAGTTCTTTAGCGACCGTAGTGCCGCCAATGACCTCAATGACAATATCGACATCAGCAGCGGCAACAATGGCCATAAGGTCATCACTTTGCTGAATACTTGGGTCGATATCGTCGCGTTGACGGCGCGTACCGACGTGGGTAATACGAATATCATAACCGCTGCGGCGTTTAAGCTCCGCTAAGTTATCATTGATAAGGCTGACGACACCCGTGCCGACAGTGCCAAGACCAAGTACCGCTAGATTGATAGAATGGCTCACAGTATCCTCAAAAAATAATGGAATGAAACAAAGTTATAGATTAAAAAAGAGGGCAAACTAACTGACTTTTAATAAAAGACGCTTTTAATACAGGTAATACTCTAAGCATGGCGGGGTGGCCCTAAATAGGTTGACCTAAAATAGCAGCCCCCTTAAATACATCATTAGTTTAAGAAATCCCTACGGCTTGAGCCATTTGCTCAGGAGGTAAGTACCCGCCAATTTGGCGACCATCTTCGGTATAGATAGCAGGGGTGCCATTCACGCCCAGACTCATGCCCAGCTCAATTTGCTCGCGCACTGGGTTTTGGCAGGTTGCCGCTGCAATATCACTGCCTGCCATAGCTTGGTTCATAGCTGTGCTACGGTCTTTGCTGCACCAAATAGCTTCTGATTTCGGAATAGACGGCTCACTTCTTGGCCAAGCTAAATAACGAACTTCAATACCTGAGGCATTAATCTGGTCGATTTCTTCATGCAGTTTGTGGCAGTAAGGGCAATCCGCATCGGTAAAGGCATAAACCACCGCTTTGGTCTCACCTTTAGCGGGGTAAATAATCATATCTTTCTTATCGACCGCTGCCAACTTCTCTTTAGCGCCACTAGCCAGCATGGCCGCACTGATATCGACAGGAGCACCATCGCCAACTTGTACGATCTGACCTTGAATAATATGACGTCCTTCAGTATCTGTAAAGAAAGAAGGCAGACCTTCAGCGCTCACCCAATAGATGCCGGGCATGTCAGTGGGTACCGCAGAAGTAATGGTTTCGTTAATGCCAGAAGCCTTTAAGTTGGTCTGTAAAGCTTTCACAATAGCCGGGTCACTTTCTTTAGATACTGGGGTTTTGCTCGCTACTTTATTGGCATTGGCCTGGGTCACAATCTCAGATTTCTTAGCTGTGGTATCTTGCGCACTATTAGAGCAACCAGCACTGAGCATCGCTACAATAGCGAGCCCTAATAAGGAGAGACGCTTACTATGACTAGGAGCAGAGGGAGATAACAACATATACAGTATCCTTTGGCACTTATCAGCAACCTGTGCCCAGTCAGACTCGAGGCTTGCAATAAGCTAAAATTATAAGACGTTATCATTAGGTATAGCGCGGTCCATTATGAGCTTTAAGCCCTGGGATGCGCCTAATGATTGCAGCAATTATGGTAGCATAGTTTGCTGCGTAACACTCCTATCCTACAGATATTTGCGCCAGTCTGCAGCCAAATATGTAGCGAAGCATTACAAAAATAGCCGCGAGGTCAATAGAGAAAATAGTGGGCAATGATACGGCTAATACAACGGCCTTAAATGTCGCTCCTAGCAACTGTGTACCGCAATTTGTAAACGGCTGCTTATATGGGTTGTGGCAACGTTACTCTTTATTTGGGCGGCTGTCATTTGCGTTAGCTGGGCTAATGATACGGACTGTTATAAGTGGCAAGTAATTGGGAAGTTTTAATAAAGACAGCTATTAAGATACAGTTATGCTATTTAAATTGTGGGAAGGTACGCTAGACTAACGAAAAGTCTGCATAGAGTTCTGTAGCTTAGTACTCTGCTAGCTTAAGACTATCCATCTATTATATATAACTGAGATAGCCTTTTTAACTACTGCTCAATTTAAGGAGAATTTATGGCAGGTGCCAGTTTATTAACATTACTTGATGACATCAGTGTAATTTTGGATGATGTCTCCGTGATGACCAAAGTCGCTGCGAAAAAAACAGCCGGGGTACTCGGGGATGATCTCGCACTAAATGCTGAGCAAGTCACTGGTGTGAAAGCCGATCGTGAGCTGCCTGTTGTCTGGGCAGTGGCCAAAGGCTCGTTTGTCAATAAGCTCATCTTAGTACCTGCTGCGTTATTAATCAGTGCCATCTTTCCGCCTCTGGTGACTGTGTTATTGATGTGTGGTGGGTTGTTTTTATCTTATGAAGGTGCGGAAAAAATTATCCATAAGTTTTGGCCGCAACTGCTGCCGCACGATGAAGTACAAAACGAGCGCATCCGGGCCAATGCAGACGAGAGCATAGACTTGGTCGCTTTCGAAAAAGATAAAATTAAAGGCGCTGTGCGCACTGATTTTATTTTATCAGCAGAGATTATTGTGATTGCCCTAGGTGCCGCTGCAGGAGCTACTTTGTTAGAGAAGACTTTAGTTCTATCTATTATTGCTATAGCAATTACGGTAGGCGTCTACGGTTTGGTAGCAGGTATTGTCAAAATAGATGATTTAGGCTTATATCTGACTAAAAAAGACAGCGAGTTCCAGCAAAAACTGGGTGAGTTCTTACTAGCTGCAGCCCCTAAGTTGATGAAGTTTTTATCCATTGCAGGTACCTTAGCCATGTTCTTAGTCGGTGGGGGTATCTTGGTACATGGCATTAGCTTCTTACACCATAAAGTTGAGGATTTAGCTCATCTAACCGGGATGTTTGATGGCCTTACCACGATGCTACTCAACGCTTTAGTGGGTCTAGTCGTCGGGGTAGTCCTAGTGGGTATTATCACCATGATTGGCAAGATGCGTGGTGGCAACGAGTCTGCAGCGCATTAATCTAAAGTGTATTAACACGCAATAAATTACCCCACACAAAAAAGCCTCATCATTGGATGAGGCTTTTTTATTGGTCGAAATAACTAACTCAGTGACTACCTATACAGCATGTTTGCCAATAGATTTAACTAACTCTTACTTAGTCTTCATTGCTCGAGTCAGGGTTACTTTCTACAGAAGTATCCTGGGATTTTTGCTCAGACTGAGTGGGCTTCTTAGGCTCGTTTTTAGCCTTACGACTGCGGGCTTTAGGCACCTTAGGGGTCGTTAGATTAAAGCGATTGCTTTGCTGCGGCAACAGTTGCTCCGCCACATTCTCAATCATGTTTTTATAGCTAGCAATGGTCGTCTTCGAGGGAGCTGCTTGCTCCTCTTCCGATTCTGCGCTAGCTGCACTAACGTCCTCTTGAGGAGCAGAAGCTGCAGTATTTTCTACCGACTCCTCTGCTACGGCAGTAGGGGTTTCTTCGTCTACCGGTACTGCTATAGACTCAGATTTTTCTGTCACTTCCGCTAGATGCTGTTTTACTTCAGCATCTTCAATAAGCAATGCAGCACTTTCCTGTTCCACTTCTGCCGTTTTTGGCTCGCTGGTTAGAGCACTGGCCACTACCTTATGGGCATCAAGATCCGCTGTACTTGGCGCTTGATACTCAGGGTGCTGACCGCGTGGATCGTTGCTAGCACGACGCGTAACGGGGCGAGGGTTTACCGCAGTCTTACCTTGCTCGATAGCCACTTGACGGACGGCTTGGGTCATACGGTTAAAACGACCCAAATAAGTCTCATCCAACGGGGCATAGCCGTAGTTGCTAAAGTTAAACTCAGCCACCGTTTCCGCAGGGCTAGTCACAGCCGCTACTGGGCTTTGCGCCGCTGCTACCGCCTGAATGAAGCTGGCTATGACGCCTTGGTCTTCTAATAAAGCCGTAGCATTCGGTAGCGCCGCTTGGATAAACTCACCCACGGTACCGCGAATAGGCATGGCCTTTTTCTCAGTCGCAGACGACTGCACCACTTGTCCCGTTTGCTGAGCTTTGACAGCACGCGGATCATTGGTGGCCAGACCAAACTTCTTGGCAGTGACATAACGGTCGGCAAACAAGGCGCTAGCATCATACCCTGGTGCAGCCGCAGTATCTTCTGCAGGAGCAGTCTGAGCTGTATCAGTCTTAGCAGCTTCCTCTTTTGCAACCACTTGACTCTCTGTAGCAGCCGAGGCTTGTGCAGCAATAGCCGTGCTAGTCTCGCTACCGTTATGAGCGGGCGTAGTCTCCGTCTGCTGCTGATCAGCAGGTTGCGCTTGCTCAGAAGTCTCTGTTGCTGCCGGTGTGGTTGCGTCAGCAGGGGTAGCTTTCGTAGCCTCTGCCTGAGTAATGGTTGTGCTATTTTCTGCTACCGAATTAGCAGGAGCACGCTCGCTTACTGAGCTCGCTGATGGCACAGTAGTAGAGGTTGCTGGTGTGACGGTTACAGATTCATCGCCCTTTTTTTTAGCATCTACAGGAGCAGACTCCGCTGTAGAAGACGACTGTTTCGTCGTGTCTGCTGCGTTGGCAACCGTAGTAGTGGTGCCGCGTGAGCCGTTTTGCTGCGCTTGAGACGCCTGATTACTCTGGGCTTTACTGTCGTCTAAAGACAAATGCACGACTTCTTTCGGCTTGTGCTGCACCGGAGCCTCGTTCACTTGTAGCGAGACTTCATTCGGGCTAGTGACCTTGTTGGCATCATTTCTACGGCGCTCATGGTCTGCACGGCGTGATGAGCCAGCATCTCTCTGCTGATTTCTGTCGTTAGCTTTGGGGCTCGAGCGGTCAGCGTTTCTGTCATTACTTCTATCGCTGTGTCTCTCCGTGTTTCTACCCTGGCCTTTATTTTGCTCATCCGCCTGGTTGTTGCCATTAGCATGGTCAGCGTTCTCAGCAGTAGCATTGGCCTCTTGCGGAGCTAGCGTTTCGCCACGCGGCATCTTGCCACGTGAGTCACGACGACTGTTCGCGCTACGACGGTTCGGGGTCGGTTTATTTTCATTATCCGAGTCTGTCTCTGCGGCTACTGGCTCATTACTGGTAGCCGTTTGCGCTTGCTCAGTATCATCACGCTTGTCTCTTCTTTGGCGCGGCTTATTGGTTTTGCCTTTACGCGATGACTTACGACGGCGACGCTCTTGCTCGTCTTGGTCCTCAGAACGCTCGCTGTCAGTAGCTTCGTTATTAACAGCAGCGCTATCCGTGCTACGTGCCGTCGTTGCCGTATTGTTTTGCTCACGGCGTTGGGCGCTGGCCGCTTGAGCAGCGAGTGCCGTAGCATCGACTTGGCCTTGCACGCCCAGACTCTGTGCGCCGGTATTAACAATAGCTTCGATGGCTTCAGCCGCAGCTTGGCTGCTAATACTATCGGTAGTCTTAGCTTGCGGGGTCGGCGCAAAAAGATTAGATAACCAAGCAACCGCGTGCGGAGCTTGAGTCGCTGCAGGTGCATTATTGGCAGAATGGGCCTGCGCTGCTACCGGCTGCGAGCTGCTAGCGGCTCTCTGCTCTTGTTGGTTATTAGAGCGAGTAGGGCTATGAGCTTGAGCGTTTTGACTATTATTACTCTGCTTAGCAGCTGAGTTTGAATTGTGCGGGGCAGGCGCGTTACTGCGTGAGTTCGCTGATGCCTCTGACTGACGCGGCTGGCGGGTAGGCTGCTGCTCAGGACGCTCTTTATCAGCGGTCTGCCAATCCACGTCATAGCCCAATTCATTAGACTCTTGCAGCTGCATATCCGTGATACGCTCATAGCTCGACGGGGCAAAGCCATCACGGTTGAAGTGCAGCTTAAAGTTTGGCGACTCTAAGTGGGCATGCGGTAGGATAGTGATACGCGTGCCACTGTCTTGCTCAAGGTAAACGAGACTATCGCGCTTTTCATTCAGTAAGAAAGCCGCGATATCGGTAGGCACTTCGGCCTGTACTTCACCTTGGCGCTCTTTTAGCGCAATTTGTTCGATCTGACGCATGATAGACAGCGATAGCGAGCGCAAATCACGAATCATGCCATTGCCATGACAGCGTGGGCAGATATAGCCGGTCGACTCTTCTAGTGACGGACGCAGACGTTGACGGCTCATTTCCATCAAACCAAAGCGCGAAATTTCACCGAACTGTACCCGCGCGCGGTCATATTTGGTCGCATCAACCAAGCGCTTTTCGACGTCTTTTTGATGCTTACTGTCATTCATATCGATAAAATCGATGACGATAAGGCCGCCCATATCGCGCAAGCGCAATTGACGAGCAATCTCATCAGCCGCTTCTAGGTTGGTATGGTAAGCCGTTTCAGCGACATCAGAGCCTTTGGTAGATTTTGCTGAGTTGATATCAATAGAGACTAGGGCTTCGGTCTGATCGATGACAATAGAGCCACCAGAAGGCAGGCGCACTTCACGCTGATAAGCGGTTTCAATTTGTTTTTCGATACCAAAACGCGCAAACATTGGCTCAAAGTCAGTATATTTACGCAGTTTATCGGCTTGTTTAGGCATGACCGCATCGATAAAGCCAGCGGCTTCAATATAAGCGTTTTCGTTATCAATCCAGATTTCGCTGATGTCATCACGTAGGTAGTCACGGACGGCACGCGTGACCACGCCCGCTTCTTGATGGACTAAGCGCGGTGAAGGGTATTTGCTATTTTGCTCTTGTATGGCTTGCCAGATATTCAGCAGATGGTTTAAATCGTGTTGCAAGTCTTCTTGCGTTTTGCCAATCCCTGCCGTGCGAATGATGACGCTCATCCCTTTTGGCAAATCAAGGTTCCCTAACATGCGTTTCATATCTTCGCGCAATTTGCCTGAGATCTGACGAGAGATCCCACCGCCACGTGGGTTGTTTGGCATCAACACTAGGTAGCGACCGGCAAGTGAAACATAGGTAGACAGTGCTGCGCCTTTGTTACCGCGCTCTTCTTTTTCTACCTGAACGATGAGCTCGTCGCCTTCTTTAATCAGCTTACGAATATTCTCATCACGGGCATTGCCAGCCAGATATTCATTGGCAATTTCGCGAATAGGCAAAAAGCCTTGACGGCCCGAGCCATACTCAACGAACACCGCTTCAAGCGAAGGCTCGACGCGAGTAACATGACCTTTATAAATATTGGATTTTTTCTGTTCGCGGGTACGATTCTCTAAATCGAAATCGTATAAATGATTGCCTTTACATAAGGCGACACGAATTTCTTCGTTATGAGTAGAATTGATTAAAATGCGTTTCATATCAGTTTCCTATGAATACGCTGAGCGCTTGGAGGACGTCATAACCGCAGCTTAAACGTTAATTTACTCTGTGCAATATACCCAGTATTTCTAGGCAAAGTAGAGCAAAATTAACTGAGCGAGCCAATAGCAAAAATGGCTATCTTAACGCTGGTGAGTCGCTAAAGCTGGGAGCATGTCGCTACTGACGGGCAGTAAGGACAGGAGAGTAGGGCAGAACCAAAGTACTATGTCGAATAAGCCGTAACCTAATGGGCAAGCTCATCTGGCGATGAAGCGGTCATTAGGTCGCTAACTAAGGCTGCCATGATAGCTATCGTTATCAGCTAAGTAGTGAATTTGAAAGTCATAAGTCTTTTTTATAGGATTAAAGTGTCAGCGCAGTGAGCGCGACCAGATATCGCCAGATGGTCAAAAATGACCTTCTGCTAGCAGTAAATAAAGGACAACTTCCGTATTAATATGAAACTTCCAAGTACTGTACTACTAATTCATTATCTTTTGCCGTGCGCTTTGCTATCCCTAAAGGGTAATACTTTCAAGGTTTCAATACTGTAGGTAGCTAGGGATAAGTGACGGTGTAAGGGTCAATTATCGGCAGTTACTCAGTCAAAATATCGCTATAGATAACTTTATATAAATTCATTTATAGCGATAAAAATGGGGGTGACAAAGTCTATTATTACTTGTGTTTACCTACCAAAAACAGTGCAATCCTATTAGCGGGGCGTACTTGGCAAATAAAGAACTCTCTATTTGACCGCTAACAATCAATGCAGGGTAGACACACTTAGACCAGTGACTTATTTTGGTTTTACCTTCATCTACAACTCGCAACGGCGACGGTATTCAGCGCGGTTACCACGTCCAATCAACTCAGCTAAAGGTTTTGTAAGAACCCACATCAAGCGGTGTAAGGGCTTAATTTGCAAGCTGATCAAGCGTCGAGCGTATTATGAATAAAGTAAGTAAAGTCGTCGTCTCATTAAGTAGGATAACCCTAAATAGGATAGACCCAACCAATCAGCGACTACTCAATAAAAACAGCAACCACATGGTGCCATCTTGGTATCAACTTGCTAGCATCGTGACCTGGTGTAAGGAGGTTACGAGTGCCATAAAACTATAATGGTGGCCGAGCAAAGCAATGATAGCGTTAAGTCTGCTATAGCCCTCTGAACAGTAACTTATGCAAGCTTTTTAACAATGGCTTTTTATAAGTGCTTTAGAGGTAAGCCAACTTAAAGTAAATCGCAGATAACACGGTAATAATAAGCCGATAAATCGGTCTAATTCTACTTATTGATACCTGCTTAATTGCATCTCAACGTGATAAACTATAACAAATCTTTGTGTAAACACCTAACTAAATATGTCAAATACCCCCAAAAGCGCGCCAGCGACCAGTCAATATTTTCCGCAAAGCGCCGACGATGAAATCGAAAACTTTAACCTAGTCAACTATCTAGAAGTGACTCGTCATCAGCATGACCAGCGTGTGGATAACTTTTTATTGGCCCGCCTAAAAGGCTTGCCGAAGTCGCACCTTTATAAGATGATTCGCTCAGATGAAGTGCGGGTGAACAATAAGCGCTGCAAGCCTTACGATAAGCTATATCGTGGCGATGTGGTGCGTATTGCGCCTGTAAAACTGGCCACACGTGATAAACCTATTATTAGTCAAGACTTTGCTAATGGGTTGCTAGCGCGCGTCGTCTATGAAGATGAGGGGCTTATCGTCTTAAATAAGCCTTCTGGCATCGCTGTTCATGGCGGTAGTGGCCTAGATTTTGGCGTTATTGAAGCCATGCGTGAGGTCACTGGTAAGAAATATCTGGAGTTAGTACACCGTATCGATAAGGACACCTCTGGGCTATTAATGATCGCTAAAAAGCGCTCAACTCTCAAGACTTTGCAAGAATATCTGCGCGATAAGACTATCCAGAAATCTTATCTTTGTATCGTGAAAGGTCAGCCGGTCCTGAACGAGCAGCAGATTGATGCCCCGTTATTGCGCTATACCTTGGCCAGTGGCGAGCGCCGTGTCAAAGTAGATACGCAAGATGCGCAGTCTAAGCCCAGTCAGACCGATATAAAAGTGTTAGGACGTTTTGAGCTAGCTGGCGCCCCCGTCAGTCTGATTGTAGCCAAGCCTCTGACCGGGCGCACCCATCAAATTCGTGTGCATCTCACCCATATTGGTCATCCTATCCTCGGTGATGATAAGTATCATGCTACCGATAAGTCAGGCACGCATCGCTTATGCTTACACGCTTGGCAGCTTGAGGTTCCGGGTTATGAAGTGATTACGGCGCCGCTACCAGAAGATATCGCGCAGCTGCTACCTGACACGGTTGTCTATGAGTAATCTACTGGCCGATAAATCCCTGATTATCTTTGATTGGGATGGCACTTTAATGGACTCGATTGGCTTGATTGTTGAGGCCATGCATGTGGCCGCCCAAGCGCAAGGGTTCACGACTAGCGACGAGGCCGTTAAAGGTATCATTGGCCTGAGTCTTATGCGTGGTATCGAGATACTGTTTCCCAATAGCACGGATGAGCAAAGACAAACGCTGCAAGCAGATTACGCTGAGTACTATATTGCTAATAGCCATAAGACCCCATTTTTTACGGGTATTGAAGCTATGCTGCAGACATTGATTGAGCAAGGCAGACAATTGGCGGTGGCAACGGGTAAAAAACGAGCCGGTTTGGACCGGGTGCTCACGGCATCTGCCAGTCATAAGTATTTTGTCAGCAGTCGCTGTGCCGATGAGTCAGGCTCTAAACCAGATCCGCAGATGTTATTAGACATATTGCAAGAGACCAGTCATAGCATTGCAGACGCGGTATTTATTGGCGACAGTATCCATGATATACAGATGGCTCAGGCCGTAAATATGACCAGTATCACGGTGAATTATGGGGCAGCAACGGCGGCGACGTTAGCGGGTGAAAATCCTACCTATCAAGTAGACTCGCCCCAAGCGTTGATAGCTTTATTAACCACCACACATATGACCGCCACTCAGTCCTAGCCTTATTCCTTTCCTTAATTACTTTCTCCTAATATAAAAAAACCCTGCTATATGGCAGGGTTATTTGTATTAATAGTTTAGAAATAGAGTTTAACCAGATATTGTATGAACAGTAACCAGCCTTCCTCTTATCTTTCTCTTATAGCTCTTCTTCTCTAGTGTCTGCTAACGTAGAGTTGCTAAATTCTAGCCAATTGCCCATAACCCCAGCCAACTCATCAATGCCTTTTTTACGCAATGCAGAAAATAGCTGAATCGTGCAGGGCAACTCTAATTTTTGCAGTTGGCGTTTGGTCTCAAGCAGGGCTTTTTGTGACGCGCCATATTTAAGCTTATCTGCTTTGGTTAGCAAAATATGCACGGGTAGGCCGCCATCTTTGGCCCAGTGCAGCATCTGCTCATCAAAAAATTGTAGGGGGCGGCGAATATCGGTCAAGAGTACTAGACCCGCTAGGCTTGAGCGGGAGACTAGATACTCCTCTAACTCTACCTGCCATTCCTTTTTCATCTCTAGCGGTACGGCCGCATAGCCGTAGCCGGGTAAATCGACCAGTCGCGTCACCGGAGTCTCAATCTGAAAAAAGTTAATCATTTGTGTACGGCCTGGCGTCTTTGATGAACGCGCCAG
>Ga0098065_1000065_pt1 | contig 64756 bp, 64 predicted proteins | sample 25_taG_FD_75062 | JGI IMG/M metagenome (GOLD analysis project Ga0098065, IMG submission 75062) | Marine viral communities from Cariaco Basin, Caribbean Sea - 25_WHOI_OMZ | ecosystem: Environmental > Aquatic > Marine > Oceanic | place: Caribbean Sea: Cariaco Basin | collected 2014-11-08 | reverse complement strand
GTCGGACATGAAACCAATCACCGGTTTTCCCTAAAAGCTGAAGCGTATCTTTATTTTTTGCCTGTCCTAAAATTTGGGAGGTTGAAGTGTTAGGCTGATTGCGAAGGTTTGCGACACTACTTTTGGTAATTAAACTGGTCGAATTTTTATCGAATGCTGTGATTTCTGGTGTGAAGTTTTCATGCTGGTAAACAAAATAGAGCGGATTTATCGCGCCACGCTTATAAATACCAAGATGCAGGTGCGGAGGGGTGGTTCTGGCATTTCCCGTATTCCCAACAAAACCCAAAGTGTCTCCTTTTTTTACACTTCCAGAGGTTTTTGAAATACTATCCAAATGCGCGTAATATAAAGACTGTCCTCTTTTTGTATCTCGTAACCATACCTGTTTTCCACCCAGGCCTTTTTCTCCGGTAAAACCAATACGGCCGTTGGTGGCTGCAAGTACAGGAGTCCCCCGGTCAGCAAAAATATCTATTCCCTCATGACTTCGGGCTCCGCCATCTCGTTTAGCTCCCCAATAACTCTGAATGTCACTGTTTTTTCCATCGGCTACCGGGAAAAAATAGGCCGGTTTTTTATTGAATTTCAGTACAAAGTCGGATTGCGTCTCTATCCCAGGCTGAATTACTATTTTATAAAGTCCAGATTCCTTAATTTCATATTGAAACATTTTCTGGTCAATTTCAGCACTTTCAATTTTATTGAAACTTTGAATGCTATCTAATGTCATCCGGTAAAAATCGATAAAAACAAGATCATTTACAGAATCGGTGAAAATTTCTAAATTAAAAACCTCTCCCGGATTTAAATTCATTTCGTAGGCATATACGGGAAAAGATCGGGGCATAAACTTCCCACTTTCGGCATAAGGCAATTCAATTTTTAAACTATCCTGTAAACCAATTTTAATTTGCTCTTCCCACAGCGAGAATAATTGATCTGATATATTGTAATCCCGTTTATAAATTTCTTTAGCACTGGGATTTGTAATAAAATCGGTCGCTTTGTTTAAGCGGGAACAGGAGGTGCAAATTAATGCTATAATGAGGTAATATATGCTCTTCTTCAAATTCAAATTCTCATTTTTTTCCTCGATATTCGAGATTAAGAAAAAGTTTGGGTGTCACTGTTTAAGAATTTCAGCATTACTCGCTACGTATTGTCTATCTTTAAAGCAGCAATTATGCCATAATTATGCAAAAAGCTGACTCACCACATCTTCGATTTTGGAAACTTTAATCACCTGGATGTTATACGAAGCTTTTGGCAGTTTACTTTGTTTGGAAATCATGATTCTGGCAAACCCTAGTTTTTCGGCTTCTAAAATTCGCTGGTCTACACGGGTTACCGGTCTAATTTCTCCGGCAAGACCCACTTCGGCGGCAAAGCAACTGTCCTTTTCTATCGAAATATCTTCGTTGGAGGACAGAATGGCGGCAACAACGGCAAGATCGATCGCAGGGTCATCTACACTAATTCCGCCAGTGATATTAAGGAACACATCTTTTGCACCCAATTTAAAACCCGCTCGTTTCTCTAAAACAGCTAAAAGCATATTTAATCGCTTGGCATTATAACCCGTAGTAGATCGTTGCGGGGTTCCATATACGGCGGTGCTTACCAAAGCCTGGATTTCGATCATTAGTGGGCGCATCCCTTCTAAAGTACTGGCAATAGCGGTGCCGCTTAGGTCTTCGTCATTTTTGCTGATTAATATTTCTGAAGGATTATTCACTTCTCGCAAACCGCTGCCTTGCATTTCATAAATTCCAAGTTCATGGGTGCTTCCAAATCGGTTTTTGTGGGAACGCAAAATTCGGTAAACGTGATTGCGATCCCCTTCAAACTGGAGTACGGTATCCACCATGTGCTCTAAAACTTTTGGCCCTGCGATACTCCCTTCTTTAGTGATGTGACCAATCAAAATAACAGGGACATTACTTTCTTTGGCAAATTTTATTAGTTCAGAGGTGGTTTCACGAATCTGGGAAATGCTTCCCGGAGCACTTTCAATATAATCACTATGCAATGTTTGTATCGAATCGATGATTACTACTTCAGGAGAAACCTCTTCGATTTGCCTAAATATATTTTGCGTTTTGGTTTCGGTGAGAATATAGCAATTGGTGGAATTTGGATCAATACGCTCTGCTCTCATTTTGATTTGCTGCTGACTTTCTTCTCCAGAAACGTACAGTACCTTATACGGAAAGCTTAATGAAATTTGAAGTAATAGTGTGCTTTTTCCAATTCCTGGTTCTCCGCCAAGAAGTGTTAAGGAGCCGGGTACAAGTCCGCCTCCTAAAACACGATCTAATTCGTTATTTCCTGTTTTCCAGCGATATTGCGGTGCAGTTTCAATTTCATTTAAACGCAAAGGTTTAGCGGCTCTTTTCGCTTCGGTTTTTGCGGAAGATGTCCAGTCTTTTTTAACGGGTTTCTCTACAATCTCTTCAACTATTGTATTCCAGTCTCCACAAGAATTACAACGTCCCTGCCATTTAGAATACTGCGCGCCACAATTTTGGCAATAATATGCTGTTTTTACCTTCGCCATAGCCGCAAAGATAATTAATACCCGTTGGCTTTTTTAATTTCATTGGCTCTTTCCAACATATAATCTGTTGTTAAGAAAGAGATGGGTTTTTGACTATAGGCTTTTTGATAGGTTTTCATGGCACGTTGCGGGTTGCCGGTTTCTTCTTCCCATCTGGCTTCAAAATAAGTGGCCAGCATAGTGTTTGGATAATGTTCTGCAGCCATTTTACTTAGATCTTTAAAATCATCCCAACGTTTGGTTTTTTCAATTGCCTGATTAATCGCCAAAAAATCATTGAGCCTAATTTGTTTCTGAAGACCAAAAAGTTCGTTGATCGTATTGTATTTATCTTGTAAATATTCTGAAAGGCTTATACTGGTTTGAAGTAATGTTGTTTGATATTCTTTTTGTGAAATTGGCCTGTAAATCTCAAAAATATTATCAATTGCTGAAGGAATTGCTTTTCCTACCAGGGAGTAATGGGTAGCTCCTTCAAAGTTATCAAAATTATAGTTTAGAAGTGTATTATTGACCTCTTGAAGCTGACTGTCAAAAGCTTTTATTGATTCCTGAAGTTGCGGAATATCATCTGATCCCGTGGCCAGATAATACCATATTTTTTTATCGGTTTTTTCAAAAACCTCCCCTAATCTTACATTCATTTTAGGAGCATAATCCGGACTTAGATTGATGTAGGCGTCAAAAATCGGTTTGTCTTTTAAAAGATAAAAGTTCATGAAGTTAGCCGTAAGATCATGGCCAACGATTACATGAAAAGGGGCCACGCGATACTTGTTAGCGATGTTCTGCATTAATTCCATTCCCAAGAATTCAAAAAAAGCAGCACCATTTTCGCTGGGTAGATAACGGTCTTCATCATAATATGAGTCGGCTTCACGGCTACGACCCTGGTTTACACCAATTACAATCATCTCAGGAGCATCTTCCCAGTAGGAGTAATAATCGATCATCCCGGCAACCGGTTCAAACAGGTAATCGCCATCTAATACTAGCATTACGGGATAAAATTTTTCTTTGTTTTCTTCGTAATTTCTGGGTAGCTGAATTTTAATTTCCCGGCTGGTACCAAGCTTTTCAGAAGAGATCGTCTCATAGGTGGTTTGGGCAGAAATTATCCAGGGATAGATAATGACTACCGCTAAAAGTAGTTTTTTAATCATAGGTGTTTATTTAGCGAGGATCAATATAAATAATTATTTCCTTCTGTTCAGGATTGGAAGGAAAATAAATGAAAGTCCCCCTAGAACAAGGTTTAAGAAGGTTTGGGAAGCCCAGACAACCCATCCAAATGCTTCGCCACCCTGTCTGGAAATACTAAAAAGTGTTAAGACGCCAGCAATTGCAATAGGATAAACACCAATACCGCCATTAGTTACCGAGATGGCAAAAGAACCTACCACGAATGCGGCTAAAATGGCTCCAAAACCTACATTAGTAGTTTCAGGAATTGCAAAAGTGGCTACGTAAAACATTGTTACATACATGATCCAGATAAACAGGGTATGAAATATAAAAGCCCATTTTTGCCGCATTTTTAAAATGCTGCGCATTCCTTCAAGCAAACCTTTTGCAAAGTCTTTAATTTTACGAAGTAGCGGAAGTTTTGATTTTTTAATAAGTATTAAGCTAAATGTTCCTAGGATGACTAAGACTACAAAAACTCCTATTGTAAAAATGGGATTAATGTTATTCTCCGCAAAATAGGTAAGTACGTTATCGGTTTGAAGAATTACCGCAAGCGAAATAATACTTAATAGAATAATTAAATCGGCAAGTCGCTCAGAAATTATAGTTCCAAATCCTTTTTCAACAGGAATATCTTCATAGGTTTTTAGCGTGGCAGCCCTAAGGAACTCCCCGGATCTTGGAATGCCTAAATTAGCCAGATATCCGGCCATTAAAGCCATAAAACTATTTATAAACTTAGGCTTGTAGCCTAAAGGCTCCAGCATGAACTTCCATCGGTAAGCACGTGAGAGATGAGAAAGAGTTCCTAAAACCAAAGAAAGGCCTACCCAAAAAGGATCAGCCTTTTTAATATTTCTAATAAGTTCTGCTCTTTCAGTCGGTGTTGCACTGTTGTAACTATACCAGATTAAAAAAATCCCCAATAAAAGGGGAATAATAGTTTTAAGTATTTTTTTAAGCTTGGTATTCAAAAAGTCAAATATTAGTTAAGCAAATTATTTTCTTCATTAGGGAAAACAATGGCAGGTTTAAAACTCTTAGCTTCTTCAAAATCCATTATGGCATAACAAATAAGGATAAGTACATCACCTTTGGCCACTTTTCTTGCTGCCGCACCGTTTAATGTGATCTCGCCAGAGTTTCTTGGTCCCGGTATGGCATAAGTTTCTAGGCGCTCCCCATTATTGTTGTTAACAATTTGTACTTTCTCACCTTCAATGATATTGGCTGCGTCCATCAAATCTTCGTCGATGGTGATGCTGCCAATATAATTTAGATCGGCACCAGTTACTTTTACACGATGAATTTTAGATTTTACTACGTGAACTTGCATGATTTTTAGTTATTGAGAGCAAGATTGTCAATTAGCCTAATATCTCCTGCATAAGCAGCAATAAAGGCGCGATAGGTCTCTCCCTCCCTTTTTTCGGTTAATTTTTTTAATGTTTTGGCATCGGAAATTTCGAAATATTCCAGTTCTAAAAATGGATAATTTCTAAATTGTTGTTCGACCCAATCATTTATATAATTTGCACTTTTTGTGCCAAAAAGCGTTTTTGTTTCTTTTAAGGTTTCAAAGATAAAGGCTGCCTTTTCGCGTTGCAAATCATTTAGTCGCTCATTACGGCTACTCCTTGCAAGACCCGATTCTTCTCTTAGTATAGGACAGCCAATAATCTCTACAGGGAGATGTTCTATTTCTGTAAGTTTCCTAATAATTTGTAATTGCTGATAATCTTTTTCGCCAAAGAAAGCTTTGTCGGGTTCCACAGTATTAAAGAGCAGTTTAACCACGGTGCCAACCCCGTCAAAATGTCCTGTCCTGTGTTTTCCTTCCATTACGACATCCAGACCTTCAAAATCAAAATGCTCAGAAACGATTAAATCACCATATAATTCATTAGCGTTAGGGGTAAAGACAAAAATTTCTTCAGAAACCTCTCGAAGTAAATTAATGTCTTTTTCCAAATTTCTGGGGTATTTTTCCAGATCCTCAGGCTTATCGAATTGTGTGGGGTTCACAAAAATGCTAACCACAACCTGATCGCAGGATTTAATGGCTTCTTTTACAAGGTGTAAATGGCCTTCGTGCAAAGCCCCCATAGTTGGTACCAAACCAATGGTTTTACCGGTACGCTTTTTTGTAGCTAAGCTTTGCTTTAAAAGTTCTTTTTCTTTAAAAACCTGCATCGTAATTTAAAATTAACAGCGTGCAAACTTAATATATCTCTGGCAATCTGCATAAAATTTTGTAATTTTGCGTGTTTTTTGTTCGCAACCGCACTTTAAAGAAAAAAATATATGAAAGATAAGAGGATATTGTACGTCTCGTCTGAAGTTATACCTTACTTACCTGAAACCGAAATATCATCCACATCTTTTGAAGCCGCAAAAATGGTGAATAACATTGGAGGGCAAATTCGAATTTTTATGCCAAGATTTGGTAATATAAATGAACGACGCCACCAACTACACGAGGTTATTAGGCTTTCTGGGATGAATATGGTGATTAATGATTTAGATATGCCATTAATCATCAAAGTTGCTTCTATCCCAAAAGAAAGAATGCAGGTTTATTTTATTGATAATGAGGATTATTTTAAAAGAAAGGCAACCTTATCTGATGAGGATGGGAACCTCTTTGACGATAATGACGAGCGCGCCATCTTTTTTGCTAAAGGTGTGATTGAAACAGTTAAGAAATTAAACTGGTCTCCAGATATTATTCACGTACATGGCTGGTTAGCCTATATGCTCCCATTATACTTAAGGCATTATTACGGGAATGAGCCACTTTTCAAAGATGCAAAAATTGTGACTTCTATTTACAATGAAAACTTTGATGGTACGTTAAATGAAGAGATGAGAGATAAAATCTTGTTTGACGGTATGGAGAAAAGGGATCTTAAACACCTTAAGGAACCTAGTTTTGTGAATTTAGCCAAAACTGCTGCAGATAATTCAGACGCTGTTATTGTTGGTAGTGACGACTTACCAGAAAACCTGTTGGATTATCTAAAGAAAATTAATAAACCATTACTTCCGTATAAAACAAGAGAGGAATTCTCACAGGCTTATCAGGATTTTTACACAACAAAAATATTAGCGGAATAGTAATTCTTATTTACATGAATTTATATAAAGGGATTTTAAAAATAACAACAGTATTTGTTGTTATTTTTCTTTTAGCATCTTGCGATGAAGATTTTAGTACTATTGGAGGGGAAATTATAGAGAATCCTGCCGGTGTACAGTTAAGGGAATATGATGTTAATGCCTATACGGTAGATTTAAAATCTGTTCAGACCAATGTTGGTTTTAGCTCTGGTCAGAGTGTGCAAAACCCGAAGCTTTTAGGGGTTTATAATCATCCGGTTTTTGGACAGAAAACAGCAAATGTTTTATCTCAGGTACGATTGGGGACCACTTCTCCAGAGTTTCCAGAGGGAGCGGTTTTAGATAGTGTAATATTAAACCTGCCTTATTTTAGTACAGAAGTGGTTGAAGATGGCGAGACTGAATATGAGTTGGATTCTATTTACGGGAGTGGCGGCTTTAGATTGAGTATTAGAGAATCAAGATATTTTTTAAATAATCTGGACCCTTCAGAGGATTTTGAAAGAGCACAAAAATATTATTCAGATCAACAATCTCTTTTTGAGCAGTTTCTTACAGATGATAATATATATGTGAACGAAAATTTTGTGCCTTCGCCAAATAGAATACGCTTTATTGGTGAAAATGATGAAGGCGAAGCAGATACTACTTATACTGCTCCAGCTTTAAGGGTTAATTTAAATAAGGATTATTTTCAGCAAAAAATTATGGATAAAGAGGGGAGTGCCGAACTATCCAGTATGAGTAATTTCTATGATTATTTTAGAGGATTGATGTTTAAGGCTGAACCTAGAGGCAATACAGGTAGTATGATATTATTCGATTTTTCCAGAAGTGATGCAGGTATCAAGTTATATTACTCTTATGAGGACGAAACAGAGAATGATGAGGGAGAAACTATAGCTGAAAAAGCGATTGATAGTCTGGGAATACGTTTTGGTGCTAATATCGTAAATACCTTTGAAGGAGAATATCCTGCTGAATTGCAGGAAAATATTGGTAGTAATTCAGAAAATCTTTATCTTGAAGGCGGTGAAGGTATGATAGGAGTGATTGAGCTTTTTAATGATGGAGATTTAGAAGACTTAAAATCTGAGAATTTAATTGTTAATGAAGCTAATCTCGAATTCTATATAAATAAGGATTTGATGAACGGTGCTACTACTCCAAAGCGTCTTTACCTTTATGATATTAATAATAATTCGGTCTTAGTTGATTATGGGGATCTTAATTCAAGGTCAAATGATCCGCTGAATGCCAGAACTATTTTTTCTTCTTTACCTGAAACAAATGAGAGTACCGGAGAAACTAAATACATTTTAAGGATAACACAGCATGTTATTAACCTTATAGAAAATGGTACTACGAATGTAAGACTTGGGGTGGTGATAACTTCAAATATAGAGCAGCTTGCTAATGTATCGGTAAGGGAAAGTACACCAGAACTTTCTGGAGATAATAATTTAGAGATGGTTCCTGCCAGTTCTACTATTACTCCTGAAGGGGTGGTTTTTTATGGTTCTAATGCTTCAAACGAGGATACACGACTTAAATTAAGGGTATACTATACAGCGACAGACCTATAACCCAAATCTTATATGTGCGGAATAGTAGGATACATTGGGCATAGAAATGCTTACGATGTTGTTATTAATGGTTTAAAGCGACTGGAGTACCGTGGTTATGACAGTGCTGGTATAGCGCTTTATGACGGGGAGGCTCTAAAAGTTTGTAAGACCAAAGGAAAAGTTGTTCATCTGGAGAAAAAAGTCCAGGAATCCATAACCTCAAATGGTTCTATAGGAATAGGGCATACCCGATGGGCAACCCATGGAGAACCAAATGATGTGAATTCACATCCCCATTTATCAAATTCTGGTAATCTGGCGATCATTCATAACGGAATAATCGAAAATTACGATGCCCTTCGAAAGGAATTAAAAAAACGCGGTTACACTTTTCAGAGTGATACCGATACCGAGGTTCTTGTAAATCTTATAGAAGATGTGATAAAGAACGAAGGGGTTAAATTAGGCAAAGCAGTACAAATTGCTTTAAATCAGACAGTGGGAGCCTATGCTATCGCTGTTTTTGATAAAAGAAAGCCAGATGAAATAGTGGTAGCCAGGTTAGGGAGTCCCCTTGCTATAGGTATTGGAGATAATGAATACTTTATAGCCTCTGATGCTTCTCCGTTTATCGCTTACACTAACAATGCCATCTATCTTGAGGATGGAGAAATGGCTGTAGTAAGACAAGGTAAAGAGGTAAAAGTTCGTAAAATTTTAAATGACTCTGAAGTAGATGCCTACGTTCATGAATTACAGCTTAATTTAGAGCAGATTGAAAAAGGTGGTTATGATCACTTTATGCTTAAAGAAATTTACGAACAGCCTAATGCTATTCGTGATACTTACAGGGGGCGTTTACTTGCTGATAAGGGTATTATAAAGATGGCGGGGGTAGATGATAACCTTGATAGGATCGCAAAAGCCAATCGTATTCTTATTGTAGGATGTGGTACTTCCTGGCATGCCGGTTTAGTTGCTGAATATATTTTTGAAGACATGGCACGTATTCCTGTAGAGGTGGAATACGCTTCAGAATTTAGATATAGGAACCCTGTAATTACCGAAAACGATGTGGTGATCGCTATTTCTCAAAGTGGGGAAACTGCAGATACTATGGCGGCTATAAAATTAGCTAAGGAGAAAGGAGCTTTTGTTTTTGGGGTTTGTAATGTGGTTGGATCTTCAATTTCTCGGGAGACTATGGCAGGTGCTTATACTCATGCCGGGCCGGAAATTGGTGTGGCTTCTACCAAGGCTTTTACTACACAGATTACGGTATTAACCTTAATGGCATTAAAGCTTGGGAAGTACAAAGGAACAATTTCTAACTCCGATTTTAGATTACATTTACAGGCGTTGGAAGCTATTCCAAAAAAAGTAGCAAAATTATTACAATCGGATAAAGTGATTAAGGAGATCGCTGCTACTTATAAAGACGCCAGGAACTGTATTTACTTAGGTCGTGGCTATAATTTTCCTGTGGCTCTTGAAGGGGCTTTAAAACTTAAAGAAATTTCGTATATCCATGCTGAAGGTTATCCTGCAGCCGAAATGAAGCATGGTCCAATCGCACTGATCGACGAGGAAATGCCGGTAGTGGTTATCGCTGTTAGAAAAGGGCATTACGAAAAGGTTGTGAGTAATATCCAGGAGATAAAATCCAGAAAAGGCAAAATTATTAGCGTAGTTACTGAAGGAGATGTAGAAGTTAAGGAACTTGCAGATCATGTGATCGAAATTCCTGAAACAATCGAGTCTCTTACGCCTTTATTAACTACAGTACCATTGCAGTTGCTTTCTTATTATATAGCAGTACTGCTGGGTAAAAATGTAGATCAGCCAAGGAATCTGGCCAAATCGGTAACTGTAGAATAAGGGAAATGCCAGGTGATGATTTCTTATTGCAGCGTGTATAGAGCGTAATAATAATCTGGGGCTTGCCCTCAGGTTCATTTTTATAAGAGGTTTTACCTGCTAAGAAGTGACTTTTTAGGCTCTAAAAAAAGTTATTTCTTTGGAAGTATGAAATTATAAAGAAAAAACTATCTTTGCAGCCAAATTTGTGGCCGATTTTTATTTATAGATTTATAAATCAGTGAGGTAGGTTGCAAATAGATTTAAATAAAAAACATTAAAGAAATTAATAATGTCTAAAGTAACAGGTAAGGTTGCCCAGGTTATTGGCCCTGTAGTCGATGTTTCCTTCGATTCAGAAAATGAATTGCCAAAGATTTACGACTCTTTGGAAATCACCAGAAAAGATGGTTCTATTTTGGTATTAGAGGTGCAAACACATATTGGTGAAGATACTGTTAGAGCTATTTCTATGGATTCTACAGATGGACTTAGCCGTGGTGTAGAAGTTGTATCTACCGGAGCTCCTATACAAATGCCAATTGGAAATGATATATACGGGCGTCTATTTAACGTAGTTGGGGATGCTATTGATGGTCTAGGAAATTTACCAAAGGCTGGTGAGGCAGGATTGCCAATTCACCGTGAAGCTCCAAAATTTGAAGACCTATCTGTTTCTACTGAAGTTTTATTTACCGGGATTAAAGTAATCGATCTTATCGAGCCTTATGCAAAAGGTGGTAAGATTGGATTGTTTGGTGGTGCCGGGGTAGGTAAAACAGTACTTATTCAGGAATTAATTAACAATATTGCAAAAGGCCACGGTGGTCTTTCTGTATTTGCCGGTGTAGGTGAGCGTACTCGTGAAGGTAACGACCTTCTTAGAGAGATGCTTGAATCTGGTATTATTAAATACGGTGATGATTTTATGCACTCTATGGAAAATGGTGGATGGGATCTTAAAAAAGTAGATAAGGAAGTGATGAAAGGTTCTAAGGCTACTTTCGTATTTGGACAGATGAATGAGCCGCCGGGAGCACGTGCGCGTGTAGCCTTATCTGGTCTTACTATTGCAGAATACTTCCGTGATGGTGCGGGGGAAGCTCAAGGTAAAGATGTACTATTTTTCGTAGATAATATTTTCCGTTTTACTCAGGCAGGTTCAGAGGTTTCGGCACTTCTTGGTCGTATGCCTTCAGCGGTAGGTTATCAGCCAACTTTGGCAACAGAGATGGGAGCCATGCAGGAAAGAATTACCTCAACTAAAAAAGGTTCGATTACATCTGTACAGGCGGTTTACGTGCCTGCAGATGACCTTACCGATCCAGCTCCGGCAACAACTTTTGCTCACCTGGATGCAACAACTGTACTTTCTCGTAAGATTGCCGAGTTAGGTATTTATCCGGCAGTAGATCCTTTAGATTCGACTTCGAGAATTCTTACTCCAGATATTTTAGGAAAAGAACATTATGATTGTGCGCAACGCGTAAAAGAGTTATTACAACGTTACAAAGAATTACAGGATATTATTGCGATTCTTGGTATGGAAGAACTTTCTGAAGAAGATAAACTTGCGGTATCACGTGCAAGACGTGTACAACGTTTCCTTTCTCAGCCATTCCACGTAGCAGAACAGTTTACGGGTCTTAAAGGGGTGTTGGTAGATATTAAAGACACAATCAAAGGATTTAATATGATTATGGATGGTGAGTTAGATCATCTTCCTGAAGCAGCTTTTAACCTTAAAGGAACTATCGAAGAAGCTATTGAAGCTGGAGAGAAAATGCTAGCTGAATCATAAAATAGTAGTGAAATCGAATAGCTAGTTATAATGAAAACTTATAACTAACTACTCCATAATCAGTACGCAATACTAATAACTATGTATTTAGAAATTGTAACTCCGGAAGCAGTTGTTTTTCAGGCCGAGATTGATGCGGTTAAAGTTCCTGGGATTGAAGGTGAGTTCCAGATGCTGAATAATCATGCACCAATTGTCTCTACTTTAACAAGCGGGACGGTGAAGATTAATCTAACGACTTCAAGTACTGATGTAACTCCAAAGTTATCTTCAGATTTTAGACAGGAAGGAAAAGAATTGTTTTATCCTATTAAGGGAGGTGTGCTCGAAATGAAAGATAATAAAGCGATCATTTTAGCTGACTAACTTAATTCTGGAATATTATAAAAAAAAGCCTGTTGTTTTCGCAACAGGCTTTTTTATTTTAGTTAACGGCTGCTCAAATATAAATTGGTACACCACCAACCGTAAACCATGAGCTCCACTTTACTTGATAATAAAGATTAAACGCTTTACGGTAGTTTACTTTGCTGAAAGCCAATTTTCGCGATTTTTAAGTGCTTTTTTATTTGGTTTAGGGTCTATATTTATCTGGTAAGATGGATTTTTATCCACACCAACATCAACAGTTTTTTCTTCACCATAATTGCTGAATTTTAGGCTGATTTTTTGCCCAGGTTTTAATTCTGAAGTGATTTCATTAAATTCTTCTACACTTGTTACCGGTATTGTATTGATTGAAATAATGTTAGCGCCTTTATCCAGGCCAGCTTTATAAGAGGGAGTTCCTATTTTAGGGTTATTGGTCATCACCAGTCCGTTTTCAGAATTTTCTACGGAAATATCTAAAAAGGACTCATTGGCCTTTCTTGATAAATCAACTCCCACATTTGCGAAAAGCTGCTTGTAATCCGGCATATTGCTGTTGTAGATATACTTGTTAAAGAAATTTTTCGAAATGTCTTCCCCGGCATATTGCTTTAACAGGTTTTCGATATCTTTAATCTCGTATGGTACTTCAGGTTTTCCATAAGTGTCCCAAACCAGCTTCATAAAATCATCAAGGTTTAGACCCTTATCTCGCAAATGCCGATCTAAAGCTAAGCCTAAAACACTACCGTAGGAATAATATGAAATAAAGGTATTTTCTCGATTTACGGGATCCAGGGAAGTCGCGGCATCAACAAAAGGCGCCTGATAACTCATTTCAATTGGATTGAAATATTGTAAAGCCGGAGAGGTCCAAACATAGTTAAAACTACCATTTAAGCCATCGATATAATCATTTTCAGAGATAATTCCTGCTCGGAATAGGATAAGATTCGTATAATAACTTGTAAATCCTTCCGCAAACCAAAGCGCACCACTCATATTAGCTTGAGTGAAATCGAAAGGTTCTAATGATTGGGGACGTATGCGCTCTACATTCCAGGCATGAAAAAATTCGTGGGAAACTGTGCCGATATTACCTTTCATTCCACCATTGGCTAAAGTCTCAACATCAGTTAAGATAGTGCTATTACGGTGTTCCATGCCATCGCCAGAAACGTTTGGGATGTAACAGGCTAAAAAAGTATACTCCCCATAATCAAAATCGGGTAATTCACCATATACTTTCATTTCCTGTTCTACGATTTTTTTTACTTTTTCGAAATATTCGTTGAATAGCTCGTCACTGCTGGGATCATGTAAAACGAAACGTACATTCTTACCGTCAATTTCAAAACTTTTTATTCTAAAATTACTAATCTCGGTAGGGCTATCCATAAAATACTCAAGATTTGGAGCGCTGAAGGTGTTTCCTTCAATATGTTTTAACTGAGTGGCGACTTTCCAGTTGAGCATAGCTTCAGTATTGTAAGTGATCTCTATAGGTCTCTCCTGTAAATCTTCAGCAAACATAAAAGTTGCGGGCATGTTTAAATGCGCATGTGTTGGGTCTATTTGGGAGTAGGTTCCGTCACCGCGATTGGCAAATAATATATATTCAATATTTACAATTCCATCATGGCCGGTTACTGCCCAGGCATATGGGTTTGGTCGCGTGACTTTTAGTTCTTTTCCTTTGCTATCTGTAGCTTTAAATCCATAAACATTTTTAGCAAATTCGTGAATCGCATAACGTCCAGGTGAAGATCTGCTCATCCTTACAGTGAAAGTATCTGTCTTTATTCCTGGAAACTGGATGTTGATTTTAGCTTCATGATGAACAGCATTTTCAAAGGAGATTTGATATTTATTTTGCTGAGCAAAACTAATCGTACAAACGAATAGAAAAATGAAGAGTAAACGCATGAGGTATATTTTAGTGTTAAAGGTAATTAATTATTTTTCATCCTGATACTCAAGAATGTCTCCTGGCTGGCAATTCAATATTTCGCAAATTGCTTCTAAGGTTGAAAATCGTATAGCTTTGGCTTTACCTGTTTTGAGAATGGAAAGATTAGCTGTAGTAATTCCAATTTTTTTGGCAAGTTCATTGCTCCTCATGTCTTCGCGCTCCAGAATTTTGTCGAGATTAATGATTATCGCCATTGCTTAGATTGTAAGTTCATTTTCCTTTTTAAGCTGTCTCGCGTTTTGGAATACTTTGGCAAGAAAAATTAGAAAGATACCAAAGGCAAGAATAATCCAAAAAGAACTAAAAGAAAATTCCATCCCAAAATTTAAGGTGATACGATTAGCTAGTATCATCTTTTTTAGAAATTCAGAAACTGCTCCAAGAATTACAGATAAACAAATTAACCTTCCGCCAAGATTTAAAGATGCTATCTGCAATTTTGTATACAGCTTATTTCTGAAGAAGCTTCTAATTAATTTGCGTAGCACGTAGAGGCCATAAATGTAAGCGCCGGTTTTAATGAGTTCTAGAATAATAAGTCCCCATAAAGCGAATTCGTTCATATTTTCGGGAATTTTTTCTGTAGAAATAAAAGATATATCCGAGCCTGCTAAAAGACCGGTTATCAGTCCTAATAAAACGGCAATTAGGGAAAAAGCCGAAAAAATAAAGCAAATATCAAGAATCGTTTTTAGAAGAACTGGTGGTTTCATTGAGAAAATAATTATCGTTTAATAATAACAATATTATAAATAATTATTGTTTTTCGATAATTTTTATATTGAATTTTTCTTCGTTTCTTATTAAGAAGTTTTCTAAACTACTATATCTCACTTTGAAACATTAAGAAATTGCAAAGTCAGTAGAACTCCTTATATTTAACGCTTATAATTCGCATAAAACTTAAATAATAACTATTATATTTGCGAGGAACGGATTTTTAACCAATTATGATATCAGCAATACTTTTAGGATTTTTATTTGCAATACTTTTAGTTTTCGCAGGAAAGTTTTTTAAAGGGAAGTATGCTGTTTTATCTTCCCTAATCCCTTTGGGACTCTTTGTATATTTTCTTCAGTTTATTCCAGAAGTTATGGGAGGAAATATAATAAGGGAAAGCTATAACTGGGTACCTTCTTTTGGCGTTAATCTTGGTTTTACTTTAGATGGACTTTCATTGTTATTTTGCCTTATGATTACCGGGATTGGATTCCTGGTTTTTGCTTATACCTCGGCTTATTTACATCATCATAAATATTTAGATCGCTTTTATGGTTATTTAAGTGTATTTATGGCGGCAATGCTTGGTTTGGTGCTTTCTGATAATGTGATTAGTTTATTCATATTTTGGGAACTTACAAGTATTAGTTCGTTCTTTTTAATAGGTTTTAATAACACTCAGGAAGCTTCCAGAAAATCAGCATTAGTCGCACTGGGGATCACTGGTTTGGGCGGAATGTTTTTATTAGCTGGAGTGATTGTTTTAGGAAATATAACGGGGACTTTTAGTATTGCAGAAATGCTAAATATGTCTCCTGAATTAATAAAAGGGAATGAATATTATTCCCTTGCTGTGATCTTATTATTTGGAGCTGCTTTTACTAAATCGGCGCAATTCCCGTTTCATTTTTGGTTGCCCGGAGCTATGAAAGCACCAACGCCGGTTTCTACCTATTTGCACTCTGCAACCATGGTAAAAGCAGGAATTTATTTGGTTATGCGTTTTACACCGGTTCTTGGCGGTGAGGAAATATGGAATACCACATTGATCATCGTTGGAGGTGTGACCATGCTTTATTCAGCGGTACATTCGCTGTTCAGGACAGACCTTAAAGGCGTACTGGCATATTCAACGATATCGGCTTTAGGAATTTTAATGTTCCTGATAGGTATGGGAACAACAGCATCTTTTACAGCTGCGGCCGTGTTTATTATAGTTCATGCTTTGTATAAAGCAACCTTATTCCTAACCACCGGAATTATCGATCATCAAACAGGAACACGTGATGTAACAGTGCTTTCTGGTTTACGTAAAGTTTTGATGCCGGTAGGAATTGCTGCAATTATTGCCGCAATATCCAGTGCTGGGATTCCTCCTACTATAGGTTTCTTAGGTAAAGAACTTACTTACGAAGCAACTATGCATGCCCCTATTATTGCCACAATACTGCTGGTAGGTATTGTGATTACAAAAATGTTATTGCTTTGGGCAGGTTTCGTAGCCGGGATAAAGCCATTTCAGGGTAAATTGCCAGATCATTTAAAAGATACTAAAATGCCCGGTGCGTTGATGTGGGTACCGCCTGTTATATTAGCTGTTTTGAGTTTGGTTTTTGGAATAATGCCTTTTATTATCGAAGGCTCTTTAATCAAACCCGTAGTCGCTGCTTTAGGAGGGGAATCTGGAGAAATTCATTTAGCCTTATGGCATGGATTTAATACTGTATTTATATTAAGTTTGGTAACCATTACAGTAGGTACTATACTTTATTTTGTAATAAAGCCTTCGGCAAAGTTAGAAACAGCTATAGGGAAACTGGAGTTTGCAAGTCCTAAAAGCCTTATGGGGAAATTCAATACCGGCTTTACCCATCTTTCTTCTTTTTGGACCCGCGTATTTCAGAACGGCTATTTAAGAAATTATGTATTTATTATTATCTTTTTCCTTATCGGGATGGTAGGGTATACCATGATAGGCAATACAAAATTTGATATAGATTCTTCCATGTTGTCTACTGTTAGCTTTTATGAGTTGGTTGTTTTTATTATCATGTGTATTGCAATATTGTTTACTGTTTTTACTAGCAGTCGTTTATCGGCAGTTGTAGCTATGGGGGTTGTAGGTTTAACTATTTGCCTTGTATTTGTGTTTTATAGCGCGCCGGATTTAGCGATGACACAGTTTTCTATAGATACTTTAACGGTGATTCTCTTTGTGCTGGTGCTGTACCGTTTACCAAGATATCTTAAAATACAGGACCATAAGATGCGCATTCGAGATGGTATTTTATCCCTGCTTTTTGGAGGGATGATTGCTGTATTGGCTTTAGAAGTGCTCTCTGAACCTGTAAATACAGAAATTGGCGATTTTTATGCTAAAAATTCGTATATCATGGCACATGGTAAAAACGTAGTAAATGTTATTTTGGTAGATTTCAGGGGAGCGGATACTATGATAGAAATTTCAGTATTAACCATTGCGGCCATCGGAGTATTTGGATTGTTGAAATTAAGATTAAAAAGAACAGATAGAGTTCAGTAATTAAGAGTTTATGAAAACCATAATATTAAGAACAGCATCTAATTACCTTTTACCGGTATTATTACTGTTCTCCATTTTTATTCTTTTAAGAGGGCACTACCTCCCGGGAGGTGGGTTTGTTGGTGGATTAATAGCAGCAATTGCCTTTGTGTTGCATTCTTTTGCAAACGGATTAAAAAACACAAAATCCCTATTAAGATTTCATCCCGGCTTTTTAATGCCTGTAGGATTGGCCTTGTCGTTTTTTAGCGGTCTTTCCCCGATAATTTTTGCCGGAGAACCATTTATGACCGGTCTTTGGTACCATGGTCATGTTCCTGTTTTAGGAAGTATTGGTTCTGCATTGTTTTTTGATATGGGGGTTTATCTTGTTGTAGTGGGGGTAACGCTAACGATCATTTTTACAATTTCTGAAGCGCCTTAATTATGGAGATATTATTAGCTATTTTAGTAGGCTTACTTTATGCGTCTGGAATTTATATGATTTTAAGACGTAGTTTTGTAAAACTTATTATCGGAATAATTCTATTAGGAAACGGTGCCAACCTTTTAATCTTTCTGTTAGGAAGAATTACTAAAGGTTTGCCGCCTATTATTCCTGAAAATTCTAAAGTGTTTTTGGAAGCTTATGCAGATCCTGTTCCGCAGGCCCTTATATTAACAGCTATTGTAATTAGTTTTGGATTACAGTCTTTTGCTATTATTCTGGTAAAAAGAGCACATAAGGTGGTAAGGACAGATGATCTGGACGAAATGAACGCAACCGACGAAGATTCATGATGCAACAATTAATCATATATCCATTATTATTTCAATTATTCCTAAGCATTGTTCTGATGTTTTTTTGGAATAAGATTAATGCCCAAAAAGTGATAAGCATTACCGGCAGTATTATTGCTGTAATACTTTCAAGTTATGTTTTTTATTACGTTTGGGAAAACGGAACTCAGAAAGTGAATGCCGGTAACTGGGATGCACCTTTTGGGATTGTTTTTGTGGCAGATACTCTGGCGGTTACCCTGGTACTTTTAACGGCTCTTTCTGGGTTGGCGGTTTCAATATTTTCTGCAGGTTCAGTAATAAAAGATCGATTGCGATTTGGATATTTCCCAATATTTCATTTTTTACTGTTGGGGTTAACCGGTGCCTTTTTAACCGGGGATTTATTCAATTTGTATGTTTGGTTTGAAATTATCATTATCAGCTCCTTTGTGTTAATCACCATTGGTGGTGAAAAAGCACAGTTGGAAGGAGCCGTAAAATATTTTACACTTAATATTTTAGCTTCAACCATTTTCCTAACAGCAATCGCAGTTCTTTATGGTTTAACCGGCTCTTTAAATATGGCCGATCTTGCCGGTAAAGTAGCCGCGGTAGAAAATCGCGGACTTGTAGAAGTTGCAGCCATTTTATTTTTAATTGGTTTTGGTACCAAAGCTTCGATATTTCCATTGTATTTCTGGTTGCCTGCATCTTATCATACACCTCCCGCAGCGGTTTCAGCTATTTTTGGAGGCTTATTAACCAAGGTTGGGGTATATGCTTTAATACGCGTATTTACCTTAATTTTTGTGGGGGATGTCTTTCTTGGCGATATTTTATTAGTCCTGGCCATACTAACCATTTTTAGCGGTGGGGTAGGTGCATTAGTGCAGAATAATGTTCGTAAGGTATTTTCCTATTTAATTATTTGTCATATTGGTTATATGATTGCTGGTTTAGGCATGTTTACCGAAATCGCCATAAGTGGAGTCATTTTCTACCTGATTCATGATATTATGGTGAAAACGAATCTGTTTATGGTAAGCGGACTTATATTTAAAATAAAATCATCAAACAGTATGAGAGCTTTAGGTGGTTTTTATGCCAACTATCCTAAGCTGAGTTTGTTGATTTTTATTCCGTTATTTTCTTTGGTAGGAATTCCGCCATTATCTGGTTTCTGGCCTAAAATATCATTAATAGGTGAAGGTTTTAAAACCCAGAACTACTGGACGGTAGCAGCTATTGTTTTTGCCAGTTTTATCACCCTTGTGATTATTGCAAAATTATGGGCAGAGGTGTTTTGGAAAGATGCAAAAGAGATTCCAGAAAAGCCTAAATTTGAGTATTTTAGTGATATTAGTAAAGCAAGGAAAACAGAATTTATTCTTCCTATCGTATTTTTAAGTTTAATATCACTATATATCGGTTTTGGGGCAGAGCATATTCAGGTGTTATCTTCCAGGATTGCAAATGAGCTAATGAATAGTCAGCAGTATATTGATACGGTTTTAAACAATAGTTAAGAGGGAAACAATGAAAAACAGGTTTTTATCTAATATTCTTCTAACATTTGTGTGGGTAGTACTCACCGGTGATTTCCATTTTGCTAACTATTTGTTTGGCTTTATAGTAAGTTATATCATTTTAATGGTAATCACTCGAGGTTCAGGTAAAGCCAAGTATTTTACCATCGTTCCAAGGCTTATCTTTTTTGTATTGTTTTTTCTAAAAGAACTGGTAAAAGCCAATTTAGAGGTGGCCTGGGAAGTGATGACACCAAAACTTAATATGACGCCGGGTATTGTAAAAGTTCCGTTAACCGTGCAAAGTGATGTAGGGATAACACTGTTGGCAAATATGATTACCTTAACTCCCGGGACATTAAGTTTAGATGTTTCCAATGATAAGAAGGTGCTTTATGTACATGCTATGTACATAAAAGATAAAGAGAAATTCATTGCCGGAATCAAAAACGGTTTTGAAAAACGAATTTTAGAGATTTTAAAATAATGACTTTAGCTGAATATTGTAGAATAGTAATACTGCCGATCCTGGCCTTTTCAGTAATTCTTATTTTAGTAAGGTTCTTTAGAGGTCCCAGCATTGCAGATAGGATTGTTGCACTGGACCTTTTAATCACTACCGTAATTGGTATTATTGGTGTTTATACCATTACTTCGGGGAGTTCTACTTTACTGGATACCGGGATGATTTTGGCGCTTATTGCATTTTTAAGCACCGTAGCCCTTAGTTATTATTTAGAACGAAGAAGCAAAAAGAAATGAATATATTTATAGGCATTGTAATTACACTAGGAACATTATTCGTTTTATTAGCGGCGGTAGGTCTAATACGGATGCCAGACACCTATTTAAGAATATCCGTAAATACCAAAGCAGCTACACTTGGTGTAGGTTTATTGTTGGGTGGTGTGGCTTTTTATTTTTACGATCTTAGTACAACTTCCAGAACTTTTGTAATTGTACTATTCTTATTTTTAACCGCTCCTGTGGGTGCGCATTTAATTGGGCGTGCCTCTTATTTTATAGGCAATAAACTTTGGGATAAATCACAAATGGATGATCTTAAAGGAAAGTATCAAAGAAATTCCCATGTTTTAAAAAGCGAGATCGACGATACTCCAGAAGATAATATAGATCACACCAAAATGTAATAGTTTAACTTAGACTTTGATAAGTTTTAAAGTTATAAGCCTTCTCTTTAAAACTCGATTTTCGTCAATCTGTAAGGGCAAATTCAGGTAAACTTGTAATTTTGCCTACATGAAAAGATTTCCTTCCAAGCTTATAAAAAGCCTAGACAAAAGAGTGCAGAATAATTCGCTTAGAGAATTGAAAATTGCTGGGGAAGGTGTTGATTTTTATTCTAATGATTATCTGGGATTTGCCAGTTCTCATGCTATCTTTTCTAAAGCTCAGAAACTTTGCGAAACCTATAATCTGAAGCAAAATGGAGCTACCGGTAGCCGACTTATTTCCGGGAATCATCAATTATATCAAATTACAGAAGACTTTTTAGCAGCATTTCATCAAACTGAAGCTGCGTTAATGTTTAATTCGGGTTACGATGCCAATATTGGTTTCTTCTCCTCTGTGCCACAAAAAGGAGATCTTATTTTTTTTGATGAATTGATTCATGCTAGTATTCGTGATGGCATTTCGATGAGTACTGCTAAAGCTTATAAATTTGAGCATAACGATATCGATGATCTACAGGATAAAGTGTCTAGACATGATTTTAAAGAAGATTCTTCGATTTATGTCGTAACTGAAGCGGTTTTTTCGATGGATGGCGATCTTGCCCCTTTACTTCAATTAGCTAGTTTATGCAACGAAAATAATTTCTATCTCATAGTGGATGAGGCACATAGTACTGGGGTTTTTGGTGATCACGGGCAGGGTTTGGTTACCCAATTGCGGCTTCAAGATAAGATTTTTGCCAGGATCCATACCTTTGGAAAAGCTATTGGCGCTCATGGCGCCGGGATTTTTGGTAGTAAAAACCTTAAAACTTATCTTTTTAACTATGCGCGCAGTTTTGTATACACTACCGGCTTGCCCCCACATGCTGTAGCTACGGTTTTAGCCGTTTTTCAGGAATTAAAGAAGGGAAATTCGGTTTTAGAGATACTAAAAGCTAATATTCAATGTTTTAAAAGCGAATTAAAATCAGCTAAAATTGATCATTATTTTATCGAAAGTGAATCGGCTATCCAATGTGCGATTATTCCTGGGAACGAAAATGTAAAGAAAATAGCTTCAAAATTTCAGGAATATAACTATCTGGTAAAACCTATTCTTTCGCCTACTGTTCCAAAAGGAAAAGAAAGACTTCGTTTTTGCCTGCATAGTTTCAATTCTAAAGAAGAAATAAAATCCCTTGTAGGTATTTTAAGGAATGCCCTAAAAGAAATTTAATTTGAAATGAAAGAATCTTATTTTATCACCGGTATAGGTACTGAAGTCGGGAAAACAATGATTTCGGCAATAGTGACTGAAGCTTTGGAAGCTGATTACTGGAAACCTATACAGGCAGGGGATTTAGCATATTCAGATACGCATAAAATTCAGGATTTAATCAGTAACGAAAAAACTAAATTTCATCCCAATGCCTTTGCCCTTAAAACACCCATGAGTCCGCATGCGGCAGCAGAAATCGATGGGGTAGAAGTTAATTCAAAAAATATAATTCGTCCGAATACCGACAATAATTTGGTGATAGAAGGTGCCGGTGGTTTATTGGTCCCCCTTAATGAAACCCAGACGATAGCCGATTTAATCCAACCTACCGATAAAGTGATTTTGGTATCACGCCATTATCTGGGAAGTATTAATCATACCTTGTTAAGTTTAGAGGCATTGTTTAGTCGCGGGTTAGATTGCTTCGGAATTATTTACAGTGGAAATGAAAATAAAACCACTGAAGATATTATCCATAAAATGAGTGGAGTGCCGGTAATTGGCCGGGTAGAAGAAGAGAAAGAGTTTACGGCTGAAATTATTAAAAAATATGCAGATAAATTTCGGGAGAAACTGAACAAGTAAATGATGGAAGATAAGTTAAATTTAGCTGAACGAGATAAAAAACACCTTTGGCATCCGCTTACCCAACATAAAATTGCCGGTGATGCTTTAGGGATTACAAAAGCCAAAGGAGCCCGGTTATACGATGAAAATGGGAAGGAATATATCGACGGAATTTCGTCCTGGTATACTTGTGTTTATGGTCATTGCAACGATTTCATTACAGATCGCGTGGCCATGCAAATGAAGAATTTGGATCAGGTGGTATTTAGCGGATTTACGCATCTGCCGGCGGTCGAACTTTCTGAAGCTTTGATAAAGATTTTACCTGAGGGCCAGCAAAAAATGTTCTTTAATGACAATGGCTCTACAGCAACCGAGATCGGTATTAAAATGGCCTTGCAATATCATCATAATCTAGGGAATGATCGTAAAGTGATGCTGGCTTTTGAAGAAGGTTTCCATGGCGATACTTTTGGAGCGATGTCTGTTTCCGGACTATCGGTTTATAATGGTGCTTTCCAGGACCATTTTATTGCGGTGAAACGCATTCCAGTCCCCAAAGGAGAGAATAATACAGAAGTTTTAGAGCTGCTAAAACAACTCATTAAAGAAAATAATATCGCAGGCTTTATTTATGAACCTCTAGTTCAGGGAGCGGCAGCAATGAAAATTCATGATGCAGATGGGCTAAATCAAATCCTGAAAGTTTGTAAAGAAAATGATATTGTATGTGTTGCTGATGAGGTGATGACGGGTTTTGGAAAGACAGGAAAATATTTTGCTTCAGATTATATCGAAATCAAGCCTGATATTGTTTGCATGTCTAAAGCGCTTACGGCAGGTTTGTTACCTATGGGGTTAACCAGCTGTACACAAAAAATCTATAATGCTTTTTATTCTGAAGATATTGCAAAAGGATTGTTTCATGGGCATACTTATAGTGCAAACCCTTTAGCTTGTGCTGCTGCTTTAGCCGGAGTTGAATTGTTGGTCTCTCCAGAGATGCAGAATAATATTAAACGGATTGAAAATCTACATCAGGTTTTTGCTGCTAAAATAAAAGAGCATCCAAAAGTGACTAATATTAGGCATTTGGGGATCATCTTTGCATTCGATCTTGATGTAGAAATGGAACGTTATGGCAATGTAAGAAATCAACTTTTTGAATATTTTATGGAAAATGGCGTTTATCTGCGTCCCCTTGGAAATACCATTTATATCACCGCACCTTATATCACTTCAGATAAAGAAATGCAGAAGATTTACGATGTAATTGAAGGGGTTTTTGACAGATTTTAAGTTAGAAGCTGGAGCTTAGACCGCTTTGCTATTAGAATTAAAATAATAAATATCTAGATGAGAATTTGATGATTTGAAGATGCGTTAATGCCAAGTATTTCCGAAATAATCTTAAAAATTTATGGATATCAGTTTATTTTTAAACTTCTTTTTTTGAAATTAATGACAGCAATGAATCATAATTATCCTGAAATCAATTCAGGGGTCTCATCGCAATAGTTTTTTCAATATTGTATAAGTTTCCAGATCGAGTCCGGAATGACGAAAACAACGAAATATTACAAATTACTGATAATCAATTTTATAAACTGTTCAGTTAACGAATGATTATGTCAACTAAAAATGTTCCCCCTTCGGGGGGCAGGGGGATTAAAAATCCAATTTATATCGCTTCCACAGCTTCTATTTCTCCCTTAGGGGAAGATCATAAGGAAATTTGGGACGCTTATAAAAGCAATCATCATTTTATACAAAAGTATGATTTTGAAGGAGAAGAAGCTTTTGCGGCTTTTCTGCCAGAAAAATTGAGCGCGGAAATTGAGAAATTAAGAACCGAATCTACTCATTATCGAAAGCTCGATCTTTCGGTATTATTTGCGATTTATACGTCGAGACAGGCGATAAAACGCGCCGGTTGGGAGAGTGAAAAAAGTATCGGCATCAATATCGGAAGCTCCCGTGGGGCAACTGGTCTCTTTGAAAAATTTCATGCTGAATTTATCAAAAATAGGGTAGCATCTACACAGGCTTCGCCGGCAACGACGCTAGGGAATATTTCATCCTGGGTGGGACAGGATTTGGAGAATGACGGCGTTCATTTTTCACATAGTGTCACCTGTTCTACTGGCTTACATTCCATTTTGAATGCTGTTGCGTGGCTGCAATCTGGTTTGGCAGAAAAATTTATTGCCGGAGGAAGTGAAGCGGCTTTAACTCCGTTTACAATTGCACAAATGAAAGCGCTTAAGACGTATGCTATAGAAGATTTAGCATATCCCTGCCAGGCTTTGAATCTAGATAAGTCTCGAAACTCTATGGTTTTGGGAGAAGGTGCCGGATTACTGTGTCTGGAAACTTCATTTTCATCAAAAGCACTTGCTAAAATTACCGGGATAGGTTATTCTGCAGAAAAACTAAAGCATAGCGTTTCCATTTCTGAAGATGGAAAATGTATACAAAATGCAATGAAAATGGCTATGGGAGAATTAGATCCTACTGAAGTTGATGCGGTGGTTATGCATGCTCCAGGTACCATAAAAGGAGATTTGGGCGAGGTAAATGCGATAAAAGCTGTTTTTGGGGAAAATTTACCGGCGATGACTTCTAATAAATGGAAAATTGGACATACGTTTGCAACTTCGGGAATCCTGAATCTGGAATTGGCAATGTTAATGCTGAAGCATCAGGAGTTTGTTTCGGTTCCTTTTTCCGATATTAGTAAAAAACCTATGCGATTACAGCATATTTTGGTAAATGCGGTAGGTTTTGGCGGTAATGCCGTTTCTATTTTAATAAGTAAACCCTAAACGGTGAGCTTTTAGAATTGTTTTGTTTTAAGGCGTCCCTATGTTTATTGGGGTAGCAATATCTAATCTCGATAGTCGAGTAAAATTTAATTTTCAGCCTATTGACAGGCGCAATATATCGTGCTAATCTTTTAGCGAAGTTTGATTATTTTTGAATAAATCTATTTTCATGGCGACAAGACATAACTGGACCAAAGAAGAAATCTTAGAGATTTACAATAAACCTTTAATGGAACTGCTTTACGAAGCAGCAACGGTTCATAGGAAACATCATGATCCTAATACTGTACAGGTTTCTACCTTACTTTCTATAAAAACCGGAGGCTGTCCTGAAGATTGTGGCTATTGCCCCCAGGCAGCTCGTTATCATACCGATATTGCAGGGAATGACCTTATGAGTGTGAGTCATGTTAAAGCACAGGCTTTACGTGCAAAATCTGCCGGGAGTTCCCGTGTTTGTATGGGGGCGGCCTGGAGAAATGTAAAAGACGGGCCAGAGTTTGATAATGTGCTGGAAATGGTACGTACCATTAATAAACTTGATATGGAAGTTTGTTGTACATTGGGAATGCTTACCGAAAACCAGGCACAGCGATTAGCAGAAGCTGGCTTGTATGCTTATAATCATAATTTAGATACCTCAGAAGAGTATTATAAAGAAGTAATTTCTACCCGTGGTTTTGAAGATCGCCTAGAAACGATAGATAATGTTCGAAAAACCAATGTTACTGTTTGTAGTGGTGGTATTATTGGGATGGGAGAGAAAGAAGAGGATCGTGCCGGGATGTTAGTAGCGCTTTCAACTTTAAATCCGCAGCCAGAGTCTGTACCAATTAATGCGCTGGTACCGGTTGAAGGTACACCAATGGAAGAACAAGCGCCGGTTTCTATATGGGAAATGGTAAGAATGGTAGCTACTACTAGAATTGTAATGCCAGAAACGCAGGTGAGATTATCTGCAGGGCGTACACAGATGAGTAGAGAAGGGCAGGCGATGTGTTTCTTTGCGGGGGCAAATTCAATTTTTGCCGGTGATAAATTATTAACTACACCAAACCCAGATGTTAGTGAAGATATGCAAATGTTCAAGGCTTTAGGCTTAAATCCTCAAAAACCATTCACTAAAAAATCGAAACCAGAAACAGTAGAAGCTACAGATTCTAAATATAATTCGCTTGGAGAAAAACCAAAGTGGTCCAGACCGGGGCATATCATAGAGCGAAACAAAGTAACCGAAGAAAAACAAAAGGCAAAAGCCAAAGCTTAATTTTAGTATGAAACTTGATCTTCAGGAAGTGCCAAGGGTGAAGGGAATTTCTAAAGAGGAATTTCAACAGGAATATTTTATTCCGCAGCGACCGGTAATTTTTGAAGATCTGGCTAAAACCTGGCCCGCTTATCAAAATTGGAGTTTTGATTATTTTAGAAAGAAAGCCGGCGATATTGTAGTACCTCTGTATGATAGTACTCCGGCAAAAGGGAGACAAAATTCACATGGCGCTGCAAAGAAGTTACCGATTGATGAATATTTTGATATTCTGGAAAAGGGACCTTCAGATCTACGGATGTTCTTTTTTAATCTTTTACAAAACTGTCCGGAACTTTTAGAGGATATTGAATATCCGGATCTTGGAGTGAAGTTCTTTAAAAAGCTGCCGGTTTTATTTGTAGGAGGAGAAGGTTCTAGCGTAGTAATGCATTACGATATGGATTTGGCCAATAATTTTCATTTTAATTTTGCGGGGAAAAAGCGGGTATTATTATATCCTCCAGATCAAACTAAATATCTTTATAAAGTTCCGCACTCCATCGTGAGTATGGAAATTATTAATATGGATAACCCAGATTTTGATACCTATCCGGCATTGGCAAAAGCAAAAGGTGTAGAGGCTTTTCTTGGGCATGGGGAAGGTTTGTTTATGCCTAGCAAATGGTGGCACTTTATAAAATATGAAACGCCAAGTTTATCACTCACTTTAAGATCGTTCCCAAGTTCGCCCGGTAAGGTTTTAGAGGTTTTAAATAATCTTTTGTTTATGCGCAATTATGACAATTTAATGCGTAAGATTAAGGGGCAGGACTGGATAGATTATAAGAATAAAAAAGCAATAAAAAATACCCATAAATGGGCTAATATCGAGTAATGAAGTACGGAGGTTTGCAGTTGGCAGAAATTCCAAGAGTAAAGAGAATTTCCAAAGAAGATTTTGTGAAAAATTATGTTCGGCCACAAAAGCCAGTTGTTATTGAAAATTTAATAGAGGACTGGCCGGCATTTGAAAAATGGAATCTGGATTATATTAGAGAAATCGCCGGAGAAAAAGTAGTGCCGCTGTACGATGATCGTCCTATAACTTCAGAATTTAAATTTAACCAACCGCACGCTGAGATGAAGATGGCAGAGTATATCGATCTGCTTAAATCAAAACCTACGAATTACAGGATTTTTCTTTATCATTTAATGAAAGAAGTCCCTGCTTTACAAAATGATTTTAAGTTTCCGGATTTTGGATTACGCATGATTAAGCAACTACCTATGTTGTTTTTTGGCGGTAAAAATTCGAAGGTTTTTATGCATTATGATATTGATTTTGCAAATATCCTTCATTTTCATTTTCATGGTAAGAAGCAGTGTATTATTTACCCACCTTCAGAAAGTAAATACCTTTATAAAGTTCCGCATGCTTTAATATCCAGGGAAGATATAGATTTTACGGCTCCTGACTTAGAAAGATTTCCGGCGTTGAAAAAGGCTAAAGGTTTTGTGACTGAACTAAATCATGGGGAAACGCTGTATATGCCAGAAGGCTATTGGCACCAAATGACTTATTTAACCGCTGGTTTTTCGATGAGTTTAAGGGCGACGCCACGTACCTTTTTAAACTTTTCGAAAGCTGTTTATAACCTTGTAATTATGCGTAATTTTGATAATTATATGCGCAAATGGCGGGGGCAAAAATGGATTGATTACAAGAATGAGAAGGCCATAGAAAATACAGAAAAATTTATCTAGGAACTGGGTTGGTGGTAAATGCAGTATTCTGAATTAAATTTTAAAAGAAGATATAGTTTAGGTAAGTATTGGTAATACTGTATTTTAGCCTTTTTAGCCTTTTTAGCCTTTTTAGCCTTTTTAGGCTTTTTAGGCTTTGCCAAAAGCTGTAATGTTCTGGTACCTTTCCTATAGCAGATGGAATTAAAATGCCTCAAAATTGTAAAAAATTTCCGGTATATACCTGACGGTGCCCTCTTGGTTAGTGAAGTGAAATTTAAATTCCAGGGCCATGAAAATCCCATTAAATCATAGGCTTTCTGCTTCAGAAGTCATTTACCTTATAAAATGCGTTCTTGGGACGATCACCTGCTATGCTTTATATGCATCTTTTCCAGAATACCCATTTTATTGGAGTATTATTTCCTGTTTACTGGTTTTTTCACAGGAAAATGACCGTGAATTGGCTTTAAACAGGATTAAAGCTAACTTTTTAGGAAGTTTTGTGGGGCTTGCAGTATATTTTTTGCCTATTCCTCAGGTTGTGATGTTCTGTTTAGGTGTGGCGTTAACCATTTCGTTGGGTATTTTTCTAAAAATAGAACCCACTATACGATCTGCACTGGCCGCAGTTATTATTGTAATAATTAATGAGAATAAAGCAGATACCGCCTGGGTTGTTGCTTTGCAGAGAGCTGGCTGTGTGCTGCTGGGTTGTTTAATTGCCCTTACAATTTCCATGTTTTTTAACAGGCTTTATAAAGCTTTCTTTAATCGTCCGGTTTAACGAGTTCATTAGCTTTTTCAAAAATTAAATGATTCTCCCAGCCGCGATATTGTAAATAATCGGCTAATTTTTTTTTCTTTTTAATTACTGAAGTCTCATTTAAGGTTTTCCATTTTTTTTCTGAAATTTCGTGAAAAGTAGCCATATAATCGGTTTCGGAAATTTCTTTAAGTCCGGTTTGAATATTTCTGGGTGAAATTCCGCGAATTTTGAGTTCATTTATAATTCTGCGTTTTCCCCATTTTTTAATCCTGAATTTTCCTCGGGCAAAACTTTTAGCAAAACGTTCTTCATTAAGAAAGTTTTCCTGCATCAAGTGCATAATAATTTGTTCCTGTGCTTCAGGAATCATATTCATGCTTTTTAGCTTCTCTTCAACTTCATTGTGGGTCCTGTCCCGATAGGCGCAGAATTGCATGAGCTTTATGGTAGCCTCTTTTACGGTGTAGGTTTTTATTGAAGATGATTTCATATTGCAAATCTAATTTTTTTGCGGTTGCATTAAAATAAAAAACCGCCTTTAGGGGCGGTAGATTGGTTAGTTGTTAAAAAGGAAATCTTATTCTACTGCTTTTTTATTTAACCTTTTTTCAGCCAGTTTATCTAGTTTATTATCGGCGTTGTATTCTTGATCAAGAGTTTTTTGGAGTTTGCTCGCAAGCTCTTTATAGCCTAATTCCTTGGCGTAGCGAACCACAGTTCCGTAGCCAGAAATCTCATAATGTTCAATTCGCTGTGCGTCTGCAATGATGCCGGCATCATTAACTTCATCTGTAGTTTTTTCTTTTAGAAAGTCTTCAGCCTCTTCAATAAGACCTTTCATCGCTTTGCAGGTTTCACCGGTTGGTTTAATACCTAATTCTTTGCAAATTTCTGATAAGCGCTCCTTATGTTGTTTGGTTTCTTCTAAATGATCCTGAAAAGCTTTTTTAAGCTTTTCATTTTTAGCCGCTTTAACCATTTTAGGAAGCGCTTTGATGAGTTGCGTCTCAGCACTGTATAGGTCTTTTAGCTGATGTTTGAATAAATCTTGTAAATTTTCCATTGTTTATTAAATTAGGTTGTTAATGGATTAAATTTAGACGAAAAGCATCCCTGCTATAGTTAAATAGTTGAGAAAGATTTCTTAGTCTTTAGCTAATAATTGAATGTTTTTTTAATAGGAATGTAGACTTAAAAGATTTATTTATTGAGTATAAAAAAACGCCTTGCAAAAAGTCTTGCAAGGCGTTTTAGTTTTATCGTATCACTTTCCCGTCTTTATCGTGAAAGTGGTATTCTAAATACGTGTAAGCATCTCTTGGTATAATTTTAACCCATCGCTTATGGTCAAAAAACCACTGTGATCTGGGAGATGGAAAGCCTTTAGTTAAAAAGGCTGAAATAAAGGGGTGCGTTGATAGCGTGATCTTTTTATGATTTTTCTTGATCAGGCGCTCTAAATCGGCTTTAATTTTTTGTATTAAGATAATTGGTGCCTCAATCTCACCATCGCCGTTTGGGTTTTCCTCACGGGTCTTAATATTCATTTCTGGCCGTACGCGTTGTCTTGTAATTTGTATAAGTCCAAATTTACTGGGAGGGAGGATCTTGTGCTTGGCACGATCGTCACTCATTTCCTGTTTAAGGTGATCGAAAAGGGTTTTGCGGTTTTCAGCTTTCCCCATATCGATAAAATCGACTACAATAATGCCGCCCATGTCGCGAAGTCTTAACTGGCGCGCGATTTCTGTAGCACTAATTAAATTAACCTCTAAAGCCGTATCTTCCTGGTTTTTGGATTTGTTAGAACGATTACCACTGTTCACGTCTATAACGTGCATGGCCTCTGTATGCTCTATAACCAGGTAGGCGCCTTTACTCATCGATACAGTGCGCCCAAAGGAAGTTTTTATTTGTCTTTCGATACCGAACTTTTCAAAAATTGGAACATTGGACTGATGTAATTTTACAATTGATTCTTTGCTAGGAGCGATTTCGCTCACATAGTCTTTAATTTGTGTGTAAAGTGTCTCATCATCTACTGTAATAGAAGTAAAAGTGTCGTTAAATACATCTCTTAATAAAGAAGATGCACGATGTAATTCTCCTAAAACTTTTGAAGGATAATGAGGCTTATACAATTTTTTACACATCGCTGTCCAACGACCCATCAAATTTTGGAGGTCTTTGTCCAGCTCTGCTACTTTTTTGCCTTCGGCTACGGTTCTTACGATAACGCCAAAACCTTTAGGTTTAATGCTTTTTACAAGCCGTTTTAAGCGATCTTTTTCTTCTTTGCTTTCGATCTTTTGAGAGACCGAAATTCGGTTAGAAAAAGGGACTAGAACGATATATCTTCCTGGTAAGGATAATTCACTGCTAATGCGTGGACCTTTGGTGGATATTGGCTCTTTTACGATTTGAACCAGTAGCGACTGATTTGATTTTAAGACATCGGTAATACTACCATTTTTGTCTATATCTTTTTCAAAAGTAAAATTCTTTAAGGAATAATCTTTTAGTTTACCTGTGCTTACACGTTTTATGAACTTTAGCAAGGATGAAACCTGAGGGCCCAGATCGTGATAGTGTAAAAAACCATCTTTGGTATAGCCAACATTCACAAATGCGGCATTTAACCCGGGGACAGCTTTTCTAATCTTGGCGATCATGATATCGCCAACATTAAAATTGTTGTCGTCTTCATCCTTGTTGAGTTCAATAAGTTTTCCATCTTTTAATAAGGCAAAATCTACAGCAGAGGATTCGGACCGTATAATTAATTCTTTGTCCACTCTATTTCGATTTTTAAGCCCGAAAAATTCGGGATGGATTAAACATTATTTTATCACAGGTGTTTGAAGCCTGAAGAAATTTTAAGAAATCCATTCTGATTAAAAATCAGGGTTTCTTAAAATTTCGATGTCAAAGAACGTTGTTGTTAAAACAAAATCTTTTAAATAAAAAAAGTAGTATGAAAACTACTTTTTCTTGTGGCGGTTAGCTCTTCTTCTTTTCTTACGCTTGTGCGTAGCTACCTTATGTCTTTTTCTTTTTTTACCACTTGGCATAGTGTTACGTTTTAATTAATAAATTTATTTCATTATTCCAGAAGTTTATTCCTGGATAGCTTATTTTACATCTACATTACTCTTTACACCCTCTACGAAAATTTTCGCCGGCTTAAACGCTGGAATGTTGTGAGCTGGTATTTTAATAGTTGTGTTTTTAGAAATGTTTCTTCCTGTTTTTTCAGCTCTTGTTTTTACAACAAAGCTTCCAAAGCCTCTTAAATAAACATTGTCTCCACTTTCTAAAGAAGATTTTACCTCTTCCATAAAGGTCTCTATTGTAGCTTGTACATCACCTTTTTCCATTCCTAATTTCTCCGAAATATTCGCTACGATATCTGCTTTCGTCATTTTCGTGCTATTTAATATTTATAAATTGGGGTTCTTAATTTTCAAGGGGGCAAATATAAGAATTATATATTCAATATTTCAAACCTAAATCATTAAATAATAACGGAATAAAGAATTTATATTGCGCAGAGACTTTTTAAATTATGAATTTTTCTAAAACTTTGATTAACTGGTACTTAAAATCCAGGCGTGAGCTGCCCTGGCGCGAAACCACTAATCCTTATAATATTTGGCTTAGTGAAATCATGCTTCAGCAAACGCGAATAGAGCAGGGGTTACCTTATTATAACAAATTTATAGCAGCATTTCCAAGTGTTTTTGATCTTGCTTATGCTTCCCAGGATAAAGTGATGAAATTGTGGCAGGGACTGGGGTATTATTCCAGGGCAAGAAACCTTCATGCTACTGCAAAGCACGTAGCTTACGAACTTAACGGTGAATTTCCCAAGGATTATAAAGGACTTTTAAAATTAAAGGGAGTAGGCGACTATACGGCCAGTGCCATAGCTTCGATAAGTTATAACGAACCTGTTGCGGTGGTAGATGGGAATGTATATAGAGTGCTTTCACGATATTTTAATATAGACACTCCTATTAATAGTACTGAAGGTGTAAAAGAATTTAAAGCTTTAGCGATGGAGCTTTTGGATAAAAAAGATCCGTCGAATTTCAATCAGGCTTTAATGGAGTTTGGCGCGCTGCAGTGTAAGCCTAAAAATCCACTTTGCGATTCCTGTCCTTTTAATACTAGTTGTTTAGCATTAAAGGAAGATAAGATTGGTGATTTGCCGGTTAAGATCAAGAAAGGTAAAATTAAAAATCGATATTTTAATTATATGGTTTTTTCTTCGGAAGAAAATAAAACGCTGCTACAACAAAGAAAGGGCAAGGGAATATGGCATGGTTTATACGAGTTTCCTTTAATTGAAACCAAATCTGATATTCAGGAAGCAAAAATTATTGAAGAGAATAATGAATTTCAGCATTTAATGGAAGCAAAAAATGCTTCAGTGAGTCTTTATAACGATCAGGCTATTATCCATAAATTGTCACATCAACATATTTACGCACGTTTTTGGCTTGTAGATGTGCAAAAGCTGCCCAAAGGAGGAATTTCCGCAGAAAAAGTAAAAGAATATCCCGTGCCGGTGTTAATTCAGAATTTTCTTAATGAAATTGACATAGAAAACTTGTAATTTTGTAGTTTTTCAATTTTATTATAATTCAGTTTCAATCACATTGATTTTTTCTGTATTTTAGAAAGACAAGTTTTAAACGAATCAAAGACAAATATTTATGACAGGGACGCTAAACAAAGTAATGCTTATAGGACATACCGGGGATGATGTAAAGATGCATTATTTTGAGGGCGGTGGCTCGATTGGCCGTTTTCCATTAGCGACGAACGAAGTATATACCAATAGAACCACCGGTGAACGTGTAAACAATACCGAATGGCACAATGTTGTTGTGCGAAATAAAGCCGCTGAAGTTTGCGAGAAATACCTTAAAAAAGGGGATAAGGTTTATATTGAAGGTAGGATTAAAACCCGTAAATGGACAGATGATAAGGGGATGGAACGTTATTCTACCGAAATTCAATGTACCGAGTTTACGTTCTTAACTCCTAAAGGAGAAAGTAATGGTGGTAATTACGACTCGCAAAGCAATCAAAATACGCAAAACACCTCAAATTACCAGGGTAATAATGCTAACAGTAATTCTGGTTCTTCGGGAAATAATAATAATTTTGCCAGTCAGCCATTTAATGGTAATGATGAGGAAGAAGATGATTTACCATTTTAAGTCTAACTAAATTTATTGCATTTGGATCCAGAACCCCCCAGTATAATTTTATGGGCCGCGTTTGATTATACCCAGGTAATAAGCTTCATTTTTTTATTGCTGCTATTGTTATGCTCTGCCATGATATCTGGTGCAGAGGTAGCATTCTTTTCATTAACTCCGGCAGATTTTATGACTGAGGATGGTCATAAAAGAACAAAGTCTCAGGAGATTGTTATAAAGTTATTGGAGAAGCCCAAGAAACTACTTGCGACCATTTTGGTGGCTAACAACTTTATTAACATCGCTATTGTATTATTGTTCGATTCGGTTTCAGATGAGTTGTTTAGCGGGTTTGATATGGTAGTTTTTGGCTTAAACCTAAAGCTTATTTTTGAAGTTGGAGTGGTAACTTTTTTAATCTTGCTTTTTGGTGAAATTCTACCAAAAGTTTATGCCAGCCGTAATAATGTACAGTTTTCTAATCTTATGGCGCAGCCGGTAAATGTACTGGATTCTTTATTTTCTCCTTTAAGTGTTCCCATGCGTGCCGTTACCTTGTATTTGCACGATAAGTTGGGGAAACAACGTTCTTTTATAAGTATAGACCATCTTTCGCAAGCTTTAGAATTGACCAGTGAAGAGGATACTACCAAAGAAGAGCAGAAAATATTAAAAGGCATCGTTTCTTTTGGGAATACCGATACCAAACAGGTCATGCGTCCACGTATGGATGTTTTTGCTATAAGTGATGAAGATACTTATGCAGAAATTATTCCCGTAATTATTGAAAATGGATATTCCAGGATTCCGGTTTATAAGGAAAATATCGATAATGTAACCGGTATTTTATACATCAAAGATTTATTGCCTTATCTGGACCGCAGTGACTTTGAATGGACATCCCTTCTAAGAGAACCTTATTTTGTTCCTGAAAACAAAAAACTGGATGATCTTTTAAATGAATTTAAGGAAAAGAAAAACCATCTGGCGATTGTTGTAGATGAATATGGCGGCACCAGTGGGTTGATTACCCTTGAAGATATTATTGAAGAGATTGTAGGGGATATTAGCGATGAGTTTGATGATGAGGATTTAATTTATTCGAAATTGGATGAATTTAATTTTGTTTTTGAAGGTCGAACCCCGCTTAAAGATTTTTATAAAATTATAAAATTAGAGGATGCTTCTTTATTTGAAGATAATAAAGGCGAAGCCGAAACTTTAGCTGGTTTTTTACTGGAAATATCAGGCGATTTTCCGCAGCAAAACGAAATTATTAATTTTGGGAATTATAATTTTAAAGTCGAGGCTGTTGATGATCGGCGTATTAAGCAAATTAAATTGACGATTTTACCTGTATGAGGTATTTAGGTTATACTGCGATATTTTTTATATTTTGTTTGATGTTATCCTGCGGGAATGAGGTTAAGCCTAAGCCAAAAGCGATGCTGGCCTTAAGTTATCCACAGCCAGCCTACCAGCCAATACGCCTAAATTGCCCCTATACTTTTGAGAAAAATCAATTAGCTGAAATTGCTCCGTCTAAAAGTAGAAACACTTGTTGGTTAAACCTGGATTATCCGCTTTTAAAGGGAACGATTTTTATTACTTATCAACCGGTAAGGAATAATCTGGATTCCTTATTAAGAGATGCTCAAAAGTTACCTTTGGAACACACTATAAAAGCCGATGCTATAGAAGGCGATATTTATACCAACGATATTCATAAGGTCTACGGTATGTTTTATGAGCTAGAGGGAGATGCGGCATCACAGGCGCAATTCTATATCACCGATAGTACCACGCATTTTTTAACAGGTGCGGTTTATTTTAATACGCAACCTAATTACGATTCTATCTATCCGGCAGCAGATTATATAAAGCAGGATATGAGATATTTAATGGAAACACTTAGGTGGCAGTAAATTTTCTCATTTTAGATTCTAATATAGAATTTTGATTTTTGCCGCAAATTTAAAAACTATGGCGGCTGGAAAAATCAAATGGATTTACCTTTTTATTCTCTCTTTAATCTGGGGAAGTTCTTTTATTCTTATCAAAAAAGGATTGATAGGTTTGTCTCCGCTTCAGGTTGGTGCTTTTAGAGTGATTTTTGCGGCTTTATTCTTGATCCTTGCAGGCTTTAAAAAGATCATTAATCTAAAAGTCTCGCAATGGAAATGGATCGTTGTTTCCGGTTTTGTAGGTTCGTTTTTTCCGATTTTTCTTTTTTCTTTTGCTGAAACTAAGATTAGTAGCGGGATCGCTTCAATTTTGAATGCAGTTACCCCGTTAATGACCCTTGTTTTAGGAGTATTATTTTTTCAGGATAAAATGAATGGTAATAAGGCTATAGGTGTGTTTGTAGGCTTAATAGGTACTGCTGGTCTTATCCTTAGTAATGCCAGTTTTAATGGTAGTGAAAATTACCTATATTCATTATTAGGCGTTTTGGCAGCTGTTTGTTATGCGCTAAACGTAAACCTTTTAAAAAGATATTTAAATGATATTTCTGCACTTGCGGTAACCGCAGGCTGTTTTACGGTATTACTGGTTCCCGCCTTATTAATTTTAGTCTGGTCTGGATTTTTTAATGAAAATCTATCCAATATCCAGTTACAGCAATCGGTTGGTTTTATAGCGATTTTGGGTGTTTTGGGAACTGGTGTAGCCATGATTATGTTTAATCGACTGGTGCAAATTACCAATCCTGTTTTTACCAGTTCGGTTACTTATACGATGCCAATTATAGCTCTGGGGTGGGGAATTTTAGATGATGAGGTTTTTAGTTTAAATCAGTTAATTTTTGCGATGCTTGTGATAGCAGGTGTTCTAATTGTCAACCGGGCTAAAGTAATTTCGATAAAAAGAAAAAGGACGGGACATTGCCTGAAATAAAAAAGCCGACTAAAAAGCCGGCTTTGATCTAACATTATAATAATAAGTAATCGTGATTATTCGAAATCCGAATCTTGTACTCCTTCATTAATTTTGTACTTCTGAACTTTAAGATCAAAAGACTGTGGTCCCATGCTTTGGGAAATAGTAAATGGCATTTTTATACCTTCAACTTCGCGATAATCACTATAAGTTGTTGGAATGCTCATGGTCTGTCCCATTTGCGAAACAGTTGTAACTGTTTTAACTTTTAGTCCGCTTTCTACATCATAATAATTTGTGGTGCTTTCACTTACTTTTACTGCGTAAGCATCACTACCATCGATGTTTTCAATTCCGGTTACTTTAGCATCTTCGCTTACATTAAGTTCTGGGAACGTATTAGCTTCTACAGCTACGGCTTTTATCTGTTCTTCGTTCATTGGCATTTTTTGCCCCTGTACTTCCATATATCCAGATTCACCATTGTAAACCTGCTTTTGCATAACGTTTCCAGAAACGGCAACAGTTTGATAGAATTTGCCAGCATTGCTTTTTCGTTGTTCTAAACTTAACTCCTGTCCCTGGATAGAGGTAGTTGCAGTGAAAGCTATAGTGTTTATAGCTTTAGCAGCTTCTGCGCCACCAATAGCATCTATATAGTCTGAGTAAACAGTTTCTACTGTAACCGAAGGGTCTAAAGCTTTGTTGTAGTCTGGCTTTTCAATTTCTTCACCATATTTACTGTAATACTTAACTGGGAAAGATTTGCCTTTATACTGCATGGTTTCCAGTTTATCGGCAACTTCACTTCCTTTTCCTGCAATTACAATTCGGGATTGATCGGCAAGGAAATATTTCTTTGCTACTCTCTGCACATCTTCCAAGGTTACATCGTCGATATTTTCAAGGTACTCTCTATAGAAATCTTTATCCAAATCTTCAGTTTCGATTTCCATGGCAAAACCTGCAATAGTAGAAGGCTGCTCCAGGCTAAGCACAAAATCTCCCGTAAGTTTTGCTTTAGCATTGGCTAGTTCGGTTTCAGAAACTTTTTCGTTTCTAATTCTATAGATTTCATCTAAAAATGCAACAACAGAGCTATCGGTCACCTCATTACGAACACTAGCGCTTGCTACGAAAGTTGCTGCATATTTATCGTTACCGGTTCTTGAGTACGCACCGTAAGTATATCCTTTATCTTCTCTTAGGTTAAGGAAAAGACGCGCCTCACCACCGCCTCCTAAGATTTTGTTGGCCACCATTACTGGGAAATAATCCTTCTGGTTTTTCTGAAGATTCACGGTATTTACCAAAGCGATCTCACTTTGTACTGCGTTTGGCATATCTACAAAGTTAATTTCAGTTTGAGCTACATTTTTAACTTTAGGAATGTTAACTTCTGGAATTGCTGTCTTTTTCCATTTTGAAAATTCTTTCTTTACTAAGCTTTTTACTTCTTTTTTATCTACATCCCCTACAATTACCAGGTAAGCATTTGCTGGTGAAAACCAGGTTTGGTAATAATTCTTAACATCTGAAAGGCTAAGGTTTCCTATGCTCTCCTGGGTTTCGAATTCTCCATAAGGGTGATCTTTTCCGTACGCTAAAGCTGAACGTACTCTGGCGGCATTGTAAGCCACATCTTTTTCATTACTTTTTAGGTAATCTTTTGTACGTGCGATAGTTTTATCGAATTCTTCTTCTGTGAATTTAGGGTTTATAACTCCATCTGCCATCAAGTGAAGAATTTCAGGGAAATACTTGGAAAGCGTATTGGCCGAAGCTCCTCCTGAATAAATATTAAGTCTTGCTCCTAAATAATCTACACGTTCGTTAAATTCGTCTTTAGGCATAGTGGTGGTTCCCTGTCCTAAGAGTTCTCCCATTACGCCACTTACGCCGGCTTTTTGGCCTTCAGAATGTGGAGGGTTATCAAATCTTAGTGACATAGAAACTCTTGGTAGTTTGTGGTTTTCTACCAACATTACGGTTAATCCGTTTTTTAGCTCGAAGGTTTCTGGTTCTTCTACTTTTACTTTTGGGGCAGGGCCAGGCTCTGGCATGGTACTACGATCAACCTGAGCGTTTAGTCCTACAGCTCCCAAAAGAAATACTGCAATTGCTAATATATTTTTATTCATTGTTTTGTCTAATTTGGTGTTATTCCGCTTCCTTTTCTTCGGGTAGGTAATCGATGATTACGCGTTGATTTGGTTTCAGATATTTGTTGGCAACCTCTTTAATATCCTCTCTGGTGATATTTCTGTAAATATCGATTTCCTCATTAATAAGACTGGTATCTTTATAAAGCAAATAATTTCTAGCTAGCGAGTTTGCGATTCCGGCAATGCTTGAATTGGAATTTACGTAACTGTTTTCAGCTTTGTTTTGAAGTTTTTCGAAGTCACTCTCAGAAATTAATTCATTCCTAAGTTTAGTGATTTCGTCTTCGATTTCAGTGTTAATGCTATCCAGGCTGGTTTCACCTTGTGGTAGGGCATATATAAGGTACATCCCGTAGTCTTCCTGTTCCAGATTAAAAGCCCCTACCTGTAAGGCGATATTTTGTTCGTCTACCAGCTTTTTATAGAGTTTAGAACTTTTACCGTCACTTAAATAGGTAGAGATCATATTTAAAACATACGAGTCTTTGTTACCAAATTCTGGTGTTCTATAGCCAGTGATCGCCATAGGGATCTGGATATTTGGATCATAGAATTCAGCATGAATTTCTTCAGTAATCGGTTCTTCTTTTGGGTAATCCCTGGTTACTTCTTCACCTGCCTTAATAGGGCCAAAGTAATCCTGGATCATATCTTTAGTTTCTTTAATATCAATGTCCCCGGCAACTACAAGAACAGCATTGTTAGGAACATAATATTTGGCGAAATAGTCTTTAAATTCCTGCAATGTTGCTGCATCAAGATCTTCCATATAGCCAATGTTAGGATCTTTATAAGGATGCTTCTTAAACATGTTTTTTTGCATAGCAGGTAAAATGTTACCATAAGGAGAATTATCCATTCGCATTCTGCGCTCTTCCTTCACTACTTCGTTCTGGGTATCTACTCCTTCTTGCTTAATAACGGGATGCATCATACGCTCAGATTCCATCCATAAGCCTAATTCCAGGTTATTTGAAGGAAAAGTTTCGTAATAATAAGTTCTGTCGTTGGAAGTGTTAGCATTATTATTTCCGCCATGAGAACTAACAATTTCAAACCATTTTCCTTTGGGAATGTTTTCGGTTCCTTCGAATAAAAGGTGTTCAAAAAAGTGTGCAAATCCGGTACGACCATCTTCACGATCTTTACCACCCACGTGATACATTACCGATGTAGTAACTACGGGAGCCGAATTGTCCTGGTGTAAGATAACGTGTAGCCCATTGTCGAGATCATACTCGGTGTATTCAACCTCCTGGGCAAAGCCAACAGCACTTAATAGCAGAGCGCCAGCGGCTAGCTTTAGTTTGTTAATCATTGTGTATAGTTTATAGTTATGCAAGTTATTAGTGGCTCAAGTTACAATTTTGTTACATTTCAGAATAATAAATTTTGGTAATTTTTTAACATAAAGTCTTTAAATATCCTAATTAACAACCTGTTAGAATAGTTTTTCATCGTTTTTCGTGAAATTGAGATAAAATAAGAATTATGAAAAATATTGGAATACCCGCAAAGTTTGGAATTATGATCGCTGTAGGTCTAATTGTTTATTTTTTAGCACTGTCTCTAGTAGGATTGCATACTAATCCGTTGTTCAGTTTCCTGAATTGTGCAATTATGGGATTTGGTATTTGGATGGCTATTAAGGCTAAGAGAAACAATGATGCGGGATTATTTAAATATGGAGAAGGATTTACAACAGGCCTTATCACTGGATTTATTGCGACCACTTTATTTACGATTTTCTTTGGTATTTATGCCAGTGAGCTAAATCCAGATTTTCTGGATCAGTTTGTTACGATGTGGAGAAGCCAGTATCAGGCGGGATTAGGAGTAGTGCTATTTACGGTGTATGCGATGGGTGCTGCCACAACTTTTGCGCTAACGCTTGCGTTTATGCAACTGTTTAAAAAGAGCTGGAATACTACGGAAGGGAAAAAACATACCATGTAAATCTATCGTTACGTACAGCGAAATAACTCTTAAATTTAATAGCCTAAATTTTTAAGGAGGCTTGTTAATGGAGTTCGGAAAAACTATCTATTTATGATGTAGGATATAATCTTGAATAGTAAAAATTATTCAATTTTAGCAGAAGCCTTTGCTAATTAATTATTTAGAAGTATATTTGCACCCGCTTTATGAAGAAGCGAGACTATTTTAATTAGAAAGTAATTAATTAACAGGACACTATGTACGCAATTGTAGAGATAGCAGGGCAGCAATTTAAAGTTGCGAAAGACCAAAAAGTGTTTGTACACCGTTTAGAAGGAGAAGAAGGAGACAGCGTTTCTTTTGATAAAGTTCTTCTTACAGGAGACGGAGACAACATTACTGTTGGCGCCCCGGCTATAGAAGGTGCTCTAGTAGGAGCAAAGATTAATCGTCACCTTAAAGGAGACAAAGTAATTGTTTTCAAAAAGAAAAGACGTAAAGGTTACAAAGTTAAAAATGGTCACCGCCAGTATTTAACTGAGATTGTAATCGAGAGTATTACTGCTAAAGGTGGTAAAAAAGCTTCTGAAAGCAAAGCTGAAAAGAAAGAAGAGAAAAAAGCTGATAACGATTTAAGCAAGCACACGGTAGCAGAGCTTAAAGAGATGGCTAAAGAGAAAGGGATTGAAGGATATTCTTCAATGAAAAAAGCTGAATTAATCGAAGCTTTAAGCTAAATTATTAACTTACTAAAAACCCAATAACATGGCACATAAAAAAGGAGTTGGTAGTTCCAAGAACGGTAGAGAGTCAGAATCGAAACGTCTTGGAGTGAAGATTTTTGGAGGTCAGGCTGCGATAGCAGGTAACATCATTGTTAGACAAAGAGGTACTGCTCACAATCCTGGTGAAAATGTTTATGCTGGTAAAGATCATACTTTGCACGCAAAAATTGATGGTGTAGTAAAATTCACTAAAAAGAAAGACAATAAGTCTTATGTTTCTATAGTTCCTTTCGAGGCTTAAGAAATTTAGTAGAATTACAATATAAAAAAGCCTTTCGGGATTTCCTGAAAGGCTTTTTTATATTTATGAATATTCATATGTATTATTAAGCTCCTGATAATTCTTTGAAAAAAATCTTAGTATCTATAGGTAATTATAAAATGTAGTGTTGCAAAAACAGATTTCGAATTATACTTTCTTTATATATTCTTTTAATTTTATCTAGATATAACCACTCTTCCTAGCTTTTTCAAGCAATGCTTTATTTCCTCCTTGTTGAACGTCCATAATCTCTTTTAGTCTTCTTTTTCGATCTTCTACCGCCCTTAGGGAAAGATGAACATGTAGGGGTATATCTTTGGTTTTTGTACCCAAAGAAAGCTGATGAAGAATTTGCCGATCGATCTCATCAATAACCTGAGGATTCAAAACACCTGATTGTAAAATTTTAGAAATTGTCGCTCCGTAAAATGGAGGATAGGTAATCACTTTTTTAAGACAGGTAATGAGTTCTTCTGAATTTGTTTCTCCTTTCACTAAGAATCCATCTGGATTTACATTACGTAAAATATTCTGAACTCTTAAAGGATCCTCTATAACTGTTAGGATTACAAGTTTGATTTTATTGCCAAATTCTTTTTTAATTTCAGCTCCCAAATCTTCTCCTGAAATAAATCTGGAATTTTCAGCTACTGGGAAATTGATATCTAAAAATACCACATCATAATTTTCTGATACAATTTTTTGCCAGGCCTGGTCACAATTATCTGATGTTTCTATTACGAATTTAATGTCCGCGATTTCCAATCTATTTAATACATTTTGATAGCCCTCTAATATTAATGGGTGATCGTCAATAAGTAAAATTTTAATAGTTCGCATAATTTTAAATTTTGACTGAAACAGAAATAGTCGTCCCCTCGTTTATTTTTGAAACAATAGAAAAAGCTGCGCCTATAGATTTGCTTCTTGATTTCATATTTTTAACACCAATACCTGCGGTTTCATTGCTGTCAAAGCCTTTTCCATCATCTTTGATAATTACATTTAATTCGTGTTGTTTTTGAAAAATTGAAATTTTTACGTGGTGTGCTTTTGCGTGTTTATAAATATTGGCTAAAGCTTCCTGTAAAATTCTATAGATATGAATTTTAATGTTATTGCTAATTTTATTCCAGTCTATAGTATTATCAATTTCGAAATCAATATTAAACCGATATACTTTGTGCTGATTTATAAGCTCCTCTAATACGACTTTAAAGTTGACTTCAACAAAATTATTTTCACTAAGTTTATGGGATATATCCCTTATCTCTTTTGCTACTGTCGCAATTTCATTGATATATTTTTTTCTATTATTCTTGCTCTCTCTGGAGTCTTCTTCATTAAGAATATCGAGACTTAAGCGTAATCCAAAAAGTTTACCTAACACACCATCATGCAGTTCTCTGGAAAGGTGAAGTTTTTCTCTTTCCCTGCCTTCTTCGTAATATTTTTGTTGTGCCAGGATAAGGTTATAAATTTCCTGGTTGGCCTGTTGTTTTTGCTGAATAAGTTTGTTTTTAGAACGCTGGCCTTTGATAATATAAAGCAATATAGCAATAATGATAATGATCCCGGCAATTATAGAAATCCGTATTACCCGTTGGTTTAATTTTTTGGTTTCCGAAATATATTCGTCGGTTTCAAAACGAATACGTGCAAATTTGTTCCTAACAGCCCTTTCTTCTTTTTGTAAACTGTCATTTAGTTGAATATAGGTTTGCGTATAATTTAAGGCATTTTCGACATCTATTTCTGATAATAATTTTAAAGAAGAAAGATAATTTTCATTGGCCTGAATTTTTATGGAAAGGTCCCTAGCATCTTTAGCATAAGATAGGGCCGTAGAAGAATCTTTTTTGGCTAAATAATATTTTGCGATTCTCATTTGACTGATGGTCATTCCCGCTTTAATGTCATTTTCTTTACGTATCCTGAATGCTGATTTATATTCTTCTATAACTCCAGAAGTATCGGCTGTTCGCCATTGCGCAAAAGCGCGATTATCAATAAGCATTGAATATATTTTCGGATCTTTGAATCTTAGGCTATCATCTTCATTTAAACCCTTATTGAAATAAGAAATAGCCGTTTTATAGTCTTTTTTATCAAGATATACATTACCGATATTGTTCCATAGTGAAGGGAATTTATTTTTAATCTGAACTTTTTGTAAATAATTCAGCGCTTTATTATAATAATAAAGAGATCTATCAAATTCTTCTAGTTCTTTAAATAGAATTCCCAGATTATTATAGGCTCCATATAATTGTTTATGGTTTTTTGAGGGTTCTAAAAGTTGAATAGCTTCAGTTAACGCCACTTCACTACCTGTATAATCCTTAAAATCCTTTTGAATAACTGACATATTTAGAAGTAGCCTCGCCGCATTGCTTTGATCACCTATTTTAATGTAATTTTTTTTAGCCTCATTAAAATAATAGTAGGCACTATCTCTTATATCTTTTTTATAGTAATATTGACCCAAATCCCAGTAGGATGCTGCAATTGCATTGGTATCTCTAAGTTTTTCGGAAAGCTTTCTGGCCTTTTTATTAACTGAAAAAAACTGAACGGAATCTTGAGCCCGCATATATTTATAGGACAATTTTAGTAATTCTTCTTTTTTTAGGCTATCTGTATCACTTATTCTAAAAGCCTTTTTTGTTTGAAGTTCTTTTATATTTCCGTTCTCAAATTTAGATGTGTCATTATTTGCTTTTTGTTCTTGTTTACAAGAATTTAAAAGAAGTAAAATAAAAATTATAAATAGATTATATATCCGCATCAATCAATAGAGCTTGTAGATACGAAAATAAAATAAAAAAGGGGGGTATCTGAAAATACCCCCTTTTTATTTTAATTACCATTTCTGTCTTCTGTGTATTCGTCATCATGCCCTGTATTGGCATGGACTTCTTTTTCGTTTATCATATTGTCTGTTGAAAGTTCTTCGGGGTTGCAAGAATATGTGATAGCGATTAAGCAAGCTAAACTAAGAATGTTGGTAAAGGTTCTCATAAATTGAAATGTTATAATTAAACAATAGGCGATATGGTAACCTGATTTTCAGGTTGACCTGGTTTTGTTTAATCATGCATGATTGGAGATTGGGTGTTAGGCCCTTTCTGCCATGAGAAGCTTCTGTTGTAAACCGTGGTAAAACTAGCTGTTAATCCTTCTTCTATTGTATTTTATAACTTGCATTTAGTCTTTATGTAAAGTCTGTGAGTTATTGCTTTAGGTTTACGAGCAACTGAAGATTTAATATAACTGTTGTCCCTATTAATTATAGGAAACAGCATTTTGCTCTAATGCATTTTCCAAATAATCGAGGTTGTGTCGATACGATTTAGAGAAAGGAAGGTGTATCTTGTTATGATGTAAAGAGCATTTGAGCTTTCCAAAGCTAATCTTAGAAATATGATCGGTGTTAACGATATAGCTATGGTGGATTCTAATAAATATAGCTGGTAAAACAGCTTCAAAAGTTTTTAGGGTCTTAAAAGCACTTACCTTTTTTCCGCTAACCAAAATAAAATCGGTAGCATTGTTATCGGCTTCTAAGAAGAGGATATCGTTCATTTTTAAAATCGTGTAATCTTTATAGGATTTTAAGCATAAGGTTTGTGGTGGCAATACATTTTGATCTTTTAAGAACTGCATAGCCGTTTTGCGAATATCAAGCTCCCTTAAAGGTTTAATGATGTAATCGTAAAATTTATTTTTAAGTGCCTGGTAAGCTTTTCTCTCGTCGTTGGATAAAGCGATAAAAAATATCTTGTTTGTAATATAATTTTGCATTTCCCGGCAATAAGCAAAAACATCCGGAGTATTGATGTCTACCTGATCGATATTGATAAATACCATGTCCGGATGATGCTTTAAAATAAGGTTCATTCCTTCTTCATAGTCATCGCTTGTTCCTATACAATAATATTCACCTTGTTCTTCCAGGATTTCCTGAATGATTTTTATCGTGGTTTGATGGTTTTCTATGATAAAATAAGAATGCAAAAAGCTTAATTTTTTAATTTAAAATTAAAAAACGGCTCATTAACAAGCCCTGTGTAAGACCACATATAAAATGTGGTTTTACCACATTTTTCCTTTTAAGATTGTTTCTTGATGGCCAAAATTGAATAGTGACTTCCTAACAAACTTGATAGAAAAAGATTTGGGTATACAGAGAACTTTACTGTTTGTTCCTTTTTTTAAGTTTACTTTTTTATAATATCTCCCTAACCATTCTTTTAAATTAAGAAGCTAGCTTGTTGATTTATAAATCCATAATCAAGCATGAGGTTATTTTTGAAGAGTTTATTTTTTCTATTCATTGTTTCGGGGATTGCTCAAAATGTAGGGGCACATCTAAACGACTCTATATTTTTTGAATATAAAGGAGAACTTGATAAAGCTATAGCCGAGGGCAATACCTATAAAATTGCTGAAAAATTTGTTCAGCTTGGGGATTATTATCATTCAGTAGAAATTAATACGCAAGCTATTGAGCAGTACAATCAGGCACTTTCGGTATTAAATAAGGATTTCCCCGAATTGCAGGTACGCATTAAGAATAAGATCGGTCTTTCTTATATCAATTTAAAAAACTATTTAAAATCCAGGGAATACTTAAATGAAAGCATTAATATTTCTAAAAAGAAAAAATTAAAAGAGCAGCTTGCTCTGGCCGAAAGTCTTTTGGGGACCACTTATGAAAAAGAAGGCAATTACTTAAAAGCTCTGGAGCATCAATATAAAAGTTTAAAATTATATACTGAAGCTAAAGACCGTTTGGGTATCGCTATAGTAAATGAAAATATAGGAAGCATATATGAAGATTTAGAACAGTTTGAAAAAGCCCTTCGGTTTTTTACCATATCGAATACCATTTTTAGCGAACTTAATCATAAAGGCCGAATAAATATCCTTAATAATCTTGGTGATGTATATCGAAAAACGAGAGATTATGAGAAAGCAATGATGTTTACTAACAGGGCTTTAAAACTGGCTGAACTTTTTGAAGATCGTCATCAGTTAGAAAGTGCACATAAAGATTTGGCAAAAACTTATGCTTTAATGGGCGAGTATCAAAGTGCTTACGATCACAGAGTGATATATGAGCAATTGCAAGAAGAAGGCTTTTATTCGCAAAATTTTAAGCAGCTCAATACCTTACAAACGATATTTGATACGCGGCAAAAAGAATCTGAAATCGCTTTGTTAAAACAGGAAAATAAAGTGAGCCAAGCCAAACAGAATATGCTGATCTTTGGCGTTTTTCTATTTATTCTTTTAAGCGGAATTTCTTTTTTCTTCTATAATAGAAAGCGGAAGGCATCGACAAAAATTCAGGCTTATGAGCAAAAATTACTGAAATTAGAATTAGATCGAAAAGCAATTGAAGAGAAAAAGCTTCAGGATGAAATTATGTTGAAAACAGCATCGCTTTCAAAATATAGTCTGAATATGGCACAAAAGAATAAAATGATTGCTGAAACCTCTTCAACTTTACAAAATTTAGCCTCTCGTTCCTCGATGGATCCGGTTCCTAAAATTAAAAGCCTGGCGAAAGAATTGGATAAAAGCCTTTCTGAAGAACAGGAGTGGGAGGAGTTTATGAGTTTCTTTCAGGAAATACGTCCGCAATTTATCAAACAATTGTCAAAACGTGCAACCGCAAAACTATCTTCAACCGAGTTACGTTTGGCGATGTTGCTTCGGCTTAATTTATCCTCAAAGGAAATTGCGGCAATCTTAAGAGTAACTCCAGATAGTGTTCGGGTGGCGCGGTATCGATTAAGACGAAAACTACCTATAGAACCAAAGCAGGAATTAGTGAATTTTATGCTTCAATTTTAGAAAAACTGGTCTCCTTTTAGAAAAAGTTACTGTAATGTAAAGTAATCTTAATTGTTGCCTTGATATAGCTGTTAAAAAACAACTTGTTAACTCTTTGTTGCTATCGATTTTTAGAGCTAAAGTATTGAAATATATAGTTTTGTGGTGTTCTTAAAATCAAAAAAATGAATCGAAAAAACTACTTTAAACTTTTACTTGTAACGCTTTTTGTAGCTCTAAACTATAGTTTTTTGCAAGGGCAAACAGGCGTAATTAAGGGAAATATTGCAGATGAAGCAGGAATTTACGTTCCGGGTGCTGCAGTGATGATTCCACAGATTAATAAAGGAACGATAACCGACTTTGATGGTAATTTTACCCTGGTAGAAATACCGGAAGGAGCTTATACCTTAGTGGTAAAATATTTAGGATATAAAGATTTAAATAAAGAAGTAAGTGTTACTGCAAATCAAACTTTAGATATTGATCTTGTTCTAAATTCTTCTACCACAACTTTAGAAACAGTACAGTTATTAGGAGGAGGTTTAAGTGCCCAGGCCCGAGCATTAAATGCGCAAAAAAACAGGCCAAATATCACCAATATTGTTTCTACAGAGCAAATTGGTAAATTCCCGGATGCCAATATTGGGGATGCGGTAAAGCGAATTCCCGGAATTACTATGCAGGTAGACCAGGGAGAAGCCCGTAACATTATTGTAAGAGGTTTGGCGCCGCAGCTTAACTCAGTAACCCTAAACGGTAGCCGTATTCCCTCTGCTGAAGGGGATAACCGTAATGTGCAGATGGATCTTATACCATCTGATATGATCCAGACAATCGAAGTAAGCAAAGCAGTCACCCTAGATATGGATGCTGATGCCCTTGGAGGATCTGTAAATTTAGTCACCAGATCAGCGCCAGAGGATTTTAGGCTAGCGGCAACCCTAGGATCAGGCGTTAATTTTATTACCGATAAACGAATTCTAAGCGGATCTTTTCTGGTGGGCGATCGAACTAAAGATGGTAAGCTAGGTTTTATGGTTTCGGCCTCTATTAATGATAATGATTTTGGATCTGATAATGTAGAAGCTGAATGGTCTGATGAGTTTGAGTACAATACTGGAATGCAGGATACAGAGGGAGATGATATTCTGGAATCGGTAGACGTAAATCCTTATGCCAGCGCTTTCGAGATTAGAAAATACTTAGTACAACGGGTTAGGAGAAGTTTCTCGGCAAATTTAAATTACGATTTTAACGATAACAACAGTCTTTATTTTAAGTCGATGTATAACTGGCGTGACGATCGTGAAAATCGCTTTGCCTATGCTTCAGAAATTTTAGATGGTGAAGATATCAGTGAAGGAGATTTTATAATCACTAATGGTAATCTGGTACGTTTTCCTGCGGAAGCAGAAAGAGAAACAAAAGGTGGTATTCCTGGCGGAAGAATCCAGAATCGCAGATTGGAAGATCAGCGGATGCAAAATTATACCCTGGGGGGTGATCATTTATTTGGTAATGTGAAATTTGATTGGATGGGATCTTACGCAAAGGCATCAGAAGAGCGGCCTAACGAGCGCTATATTAGCTGGGAAGCCGAATATATGGTAAATAACGGAACTAATCCTAAAAAACCATTACATACTCCAGTTAATGCTACTTCTCCTTCAGATTTTGAGTTAAAAGAAATAACAGAAGAATATCAGTATACCGAAGAAGAAGATATTAATGTATTCGCGAATATCGAATTGCCGGCCGACTTGTTTGATCAGGGTTCTGGAATTGTGAAATTTGGAGTAAGAGGGCGTTTTAAAAACAAGCGAAGAGATAATAATTTCTTTGAATATGAGCCGGGAAATGGATTTGAAAATATGGCTCAAACAGAGGTTGTCGTAAAAGATGGAAACGATTTTCTTGCTGGGCAGCAATACTGGCCGGGATTCTTTACGTCACCAGAATATTTAGGTTCTTTAGATCTTAATTCAGGTCAGTTTAGCAGTGAAGATTTACCAGAGGAATACCTTGAGGAGAATTTTGAAGCCGAAGAGAATGTATATGCTGGTTACGTAATGGCTAATCAAAAATTATCTGAAAAACTTTCAATATTAGCAGGTGTACGTTTAGAAGCTACTCACATTAATAGTTTAGGAAACGAATTAATTTTTAACGAAGATGGGGATTTTGAAGATGCTACTCCTGTAAGGGATGAGAGCAATTATACAAATATCTTACCCGGGGTGCATTTTAAGTATAATTTAAATGACAACACTGTAGTTCGTTTTGCCTGGACTAATACTTTAGCGCGTCCAAATTATATCGACCTGGTGCCCTATCGTGCAGTAAATAACGAGGATGAAGAAATCTCTGTTGGGAATACAGATTTGAATCCTTCAACCTCAATGAACTTTGATTTTATGGCTGAGTATTATTTCAAGTCTGTTGGGATTCTTTCAGGAGGACTTTTCTATAAAGATATTGAAGATTTTGTATACACCTATATCAGTAAAGATGAGGCGACCGGTTACGATCTTTTTCAGCCTTTAAACGGTGATGAAGCCAATATCTACGGCGCTGAGGTTTCTTTTCAAAGACAATTAATTTTTCTACCTGGATTTGCTAAAAATTTTGGAATTTATCTTAACTATACGTACTTACATTCTGAAGCAAACGGCATTAGAAACGAAGATGGTGACCTAAGGGAAGATGAATTATCGCTACCTGGATCTTCGCCAAATATGTTTAACGGATCACTTTCGTATTCTGATAAGCGGTTTAGTGCAAGGCTTTCAGCTAATTTCTCTGATGCATATTTGGATGAGTTAGGAGGTAATGCTTTTCAGGATCGTTATTACGACGAGCAGTTCTTCTTAGATTTTAATATGTCGTATTCAATCAATAAAAACTTGAGGATCTTCGCCAATCTTAATAATATCACCAATCAGCCATTACGTTATTATCAGGGAGTTTCTAATCGTACCATGCAAATGGAATACTATAGCCAGCGTTTAACTTTTGGCCTTAAATATGATCTATACTAGAGCCTAAGTGTTGCAGTAAAAAAATAATTTAAAAATATACAATTTTAAGTATTGGCATGTACGCCTGAAGATGGTACTTGAAATTAAAACAAAATATAATGAGTAGAATAAAATCGATCCTAATTTGCCTAATATTAGCCTCTTGCGGCCAGCAATTACCAGAAATCGCTCCAGATGTGGTTACTGAAAAAACATTACATGACACCGATGATCCGGCAATTTGGGTAAACAGGGAAAACCCTGAAGAAAGCATTGTTTTTGGAACCGATAAAGATACCGATGGTGCAATTTACGCTTTCGATCTTGATGGAAAGATTATCGAAGCTAAAACCATGAGAAACTTTAAGCGCCCTAATAATGTAGATGTGGAGTATGATGTAAAACTTTCTGATAGTACCGTAACAGACATTATGATTTTTACTGAAAGGGAAAGAGAACAAATCAGAGTTTTCTCGGTGCCAGATATGAAGCCCCTTGATAATGGTGGTTTTAAGGTCTTTCAGGATACTCGGGAGAACGAAATGAGTTTGCCTATGGGGGTTTCGATCTATAAATCACCACAATCTGGAAAGACCTATGCTATCGTTGGTCGTAAAAACGGACCTAAAGATGGCTATTTACATCAGATCGAATTAGTGCCTTCAGAAAAGGGATTTACACCAAAGTTAGTTCGGGAATTTGGATTGTTTAGTGGGAAAAAGGAAATCGAAGCAATTGCTGTAGACGATGAACTCGGATTTGTATATTGCTCTGATGAAGGCGATGGTATTCGTAAATATTATGCCGAGCCAGATATGGGTAATAAAGAAATAGCCATTTTTGGCGCAGAACATTTTAAAGATGATATCGAGGGCATTGCTATTTCTACATATCCTGATGGAAAGGGGCAGATTATAGTTTCTAACCAGCAACAAGGAACATTTAATTTCTTTAATAGGGAAGATAACAGTTTTGAATATGCACTGAATTTAGGAACTACAGAAACCGATGGCTGTGAAGTAACCACGGCTTCCCTGGGAGATAAATTCCCCAATGGTTTGTTTGTTTCTATGAACGATAACGGAGAAAAGAATTTCTTTTATCATGATTTAAGCCGATTAAAAAAGCCGGTAGAGGCTGAAAAATAAATGTTGGATTCTAAATAAAAATGTCGGTAAAATTTAGTTTACCGGCATTTTTTGTTTTCCGAAGGACGACTATCTTTCAGTTTTAAAATTGTATTTTTAAGCAAAATGAAATTTGGATAAGTATGAGAACAATTTTTAAGATAGGGCTGGGACTTTTTTTCTTCTTAACTTTTAGTACTATGAAGGCGCAAGAACAACAACGAGAATTTGATAAAAACTTTACCCACGTGGTCTATTTTTGGCTTAACAATCCAGACAGCGAGCAGGATCGAGCCGATTTTCTAAAATCTTTAAACAAATTCATGGAAAATAGTTTGTATGCGAAGACCAAATTTATTGGAGAGCCGGCAGGAACACCGCGAGAAGTGGTCGATGGGTCGTTTACCTATTCTTTGATACTAAGTTTTCCCTCAAAAGAAATTCAGGATAAATATCAAAAAGAGAAAGCGCATTTAAAGTTTATCGAAGAATCCGAGCATTTATGGAAGCGAGTGCAGGTGTATGATTCGGTTGGGATAAAGTAATAAAACAAAAAATCCTCGCCAATGCGAGGATTTTTTATACTGAATTATATAAAATTAGTCTTCAAAATATACGGCAGAAACTCCGCTTAGCATATTATTGATAGTAGGAGTAGCATCTCCAGAATCTTCATCGGAAAAAGCAAGAACTCTTCCGCCTCCGTTAGCCAATTCGGCTACGTAAATCATTCCAGAATCTTCATCATAAGAAACGTTTACCGGGTTTCCTAGCATTGTGCTGGTGCCGGCAATTCTTACCTGTTCGCCTACAGCTAGCATTTCTCCGTCCTCCGTATTATTAAATTTAGTGTCAAAATCTCTAATTATATGTAGTGCGCCATCAGCATCTGAGCCAGCATCACCAATGTCAGACATGATCATCGTACCATCATCATAATCTAAACCATGTGTTCTTTCAATACCTTCTAGTGCAATCATTTTAGTCGCTTCTACCATTCCGTCGCCAGAATTAGACAGGAAATTATCGAAACTTGCTAACATGTTAGTATTATCTACTACAGCATAAAGCCTATCATCATCAAACTCGATACCCCAAACATTAAAATCTACACTTACGGTATTTCTGAGGGTCATTCCGTCAGCCGTTTTGGTATAAATAAAGAAACGTCCGTTTGGAGCATCATCATCGTCACCATTCATATCGGCATTATCAGAAATTACAACCATATTTCCTGAGATTGCGATATCACGAGGGCTCATAACATCGCTAGAGCTTTTAAATTCTGCCATTGCTTCATCAGCTGTATCGTCCCACATGCTTACTTCGCTATAATACTGAATTTCTAAAGGATCTCGGGAAGCAACAATTAATGCATCTGCATCATCATCGTAAATGATACCTTCAGCGTCGTTAGCATCAGAACTTAAGGAATATGAATCTCCCGTATCCAAATTGTATCCAGCAATATTACCAGAATGGGTTGTGGCAAATAACATTGGAGCATCGACTTCCATTCCGTCATCGGTGTCGATTATTCCATCATCGTCGTCACTACAAGAGGCTAATGTAATAGTGGTTAAGCCCGCTAAAAATAGGTGTTTAAAATTCTTCATAATTATTTTTTTTGAACTTCTAAACTACGATTACAGGTTGGATAATTTTTGTGTATATTTCTGGTTTAACCTGAGATTATGAATCTTTAAAGTTTTTTAACGCCTCTAAACAGATTTGGAAACTAAAGGAAGACCTAGTATTAACTTTATTACAACAATCATTACCTGTTAGTATAAATATTCTAAGAATTCATATTTTAAACGCAACCTCTTGCTGTTTTTTGTATCTTATTAGAAATCAAATACATTATGAAAAATATCGTAACTATTATGCTTTGTCTATTCTCATTAATTTTAATTTCTTGCGATAAAGATGAACAGGAACCGGAAAAGTTTACAGTAGTAGATTTCTCTGCAACTAATTTTCCGCAGGAATGGAAATTAGTCGCATCACGAGCGGCAATGATCCCTAATGCTAAAGTTACAAAAGTTGAAGGTAAGGCTGAGAGTTATATTTTTAATGAAGACTTTACTTTTCAAAAAAAATCCAAAATCGAAGATGAAACGATTATTGCGGAAGGTACTTATTCAATTGATGAGCGCGAGTTTATAATTCTCGAATATCTGGAAGAGTCGGATTTAATAGCAAGTTGTAATAGAAAATCTAAATTGGAGTATCTTCATTTCTCCGATAGCCAACTAATAAATGATAGCTGGATAGCTTGCGATGGACCTTATCTTTATTATAAGTTAGTAGAGTAAAAAATTTATAGAATTATAGAAAAAATCCCGTTCAGCAATGAACGGGATTTTTTCTATAATTCTAGTCTCTAGTCTAGTATCTATAGTATTCAGGTTTGAACGGACCTTCAACTTCAACGCCAATATATTTAGCCTGGTCTTCATTAAGTTTCGTTAATTCTACACCAATTTTTTCAAGGTGTAAAGCCGCTACTTTTTCATCTAAATGTTTAGGTAACATGTAAACTTTGTTCTCATACTTATCGGTATTATTCCAAAGTTCGATTTGTGCTAAAGTCTGGTTTGTAAATGAGTTACTCATTACAAAACTTGGGTGCCCTGTAGCACAGCCTAAGTTCACTAAACGTCCTTCAGCAAGAAGAATGATATCTTTACCATCGATAGTGTACTTATCTACCTGTGGTTTGATTTCATCTTTAGTTTCACCATAATTGTTGTTTAACCAGGCAACATCAATTTCGTTATCAAAATGCCCAATATTACATACGATAGTTTTATCTTTCATTGCTAGGAAGTGCTCGCCACGAACGATATCTTTATTTCCTGTTGTAGTAATTACAATATCAGCTTTTTCTACTACAGTTTCAAGACGTTTTACTTCAAAACCATCCATTGCTGCTTGTAATGCGCAAATAGGATCCACTTCAGTAACTGTGATAATAGCACCGGTTCCTTTAAAAGAAGCTGCAGTTCCTTTTCCAACATCACCATAACCACAAACCACAACGCGTTTACCAGCTAACATTACATCGGTAGCACGACGAATTGCATCTACAGCACTCTCACGGCATCCAAATTTGTTGTCAAATTTCGATTTTGTAACCGAGTCGTTCACGTTAATGGCCGGCATAGGAAGTGTTCCATTTTTCATACGCTCGTAAAGACGGTGAACTCCCGTAGTAGTTTCTTCAGAAAGACCTTTTACATCTTTCGCCAGTTCTGGATATTTATCCAAAACCATATTGGTCAAGTCGCCACCATCATCTAAAATCATATTTAATGGTTTACGATCTTCACCAAAGAAGAGTGTCTGTTCAATACACCAGTCAAATTCCTCTTCTGTCATTCCTTTCCAGGCGTATACAGGAATTCCAGCTTCTGCAATAGCAGCGGCAGCCTGATCCTGAGTAGAGAAAATATTACAGGAGCTCCAGGTAACTTCTGCACCAAGGGCTTTTAAGGTTTCAATAAGTACCGCAGTTTGTATTGTCATGTGTAAACAACCAGCGATACGTGCACCTTTAAGAGGTTGTTCTTCTTTATATTCTTCACGAAGCGCCATTAATCCCGGCATTTCAGCTTCTGCCAGTTCAATTTCTTTACGTCCCCATGCAGCAAGGGAAATATCTTTTACTTTATACGCCGTATAAGGCACTGTGTTCGTAGACATATTATTATATTTGATTATTCTGTAATTTAATAGCGCAAAAGTAATTAATATTTAATAAACCGGCATGCCTCTTTTCAAAACAATAACACCACGAAAAGGAACTAAAGTCTTCATTTGGAAGGTGGAAGAGTCTTTGGAGTGGCTAAGTGAGGGGATAAGTTTAACTAATCACTGTGCAAAGAGAGTCGATGGAATGAAATCTGAAATTCATCGGCGTGGTTTTATGAGTATTCGGCATCTTATGGCGGAAGCCGGCTATGTAGATCAGGATTTGTGGTATGATGATTTGGGAAAACCACACCTTAAAGATGGTCAGTATATTTCGATTACCCATTCTTTTAATTTTACCGGAATTATTGTGAGCAACCAGCCGGTAGGAATCGATATTGAAAAACAACGTGATAAAATTATAAAGATCGCCAATAAATTTACGCCGCTTAGGGAATATCATACACTTGCAAATGAAGAAGCAATTATTCGAAAATTAACCATCGTTTGGGGAAGTAAGGAATCTATTTATAAAGTTCATGCTCAGCCAGGATTGGGTTTTTTAGAGCATATTTATATCAAAGATTTTGATTTTGAAGACGCCGTTACCCGCGGAACTGTTACTTTTGAAGGCGAAAAAACCGAGTATGAACTGGAGTTCCTGGAATTTGAAGGATTTACCTGTGTTTATACGTTTTTGCTAAATTAAAATTGATGCCTAAAATTTTAGATGCCATTATTAAAGCATCGAAAATCAATAAAAAACTACTTGCGGTTTTAATTGACCCTGAAAAGTTTGCTGCGGAAAACTATAGCTATTTTATCGAAAAACTACCTGAAGCAGTTACCCATATTTTTGTAGGAGGTAGTACTGCGACCACAGCGCAATCTGAAGTTTGTGTAGATTTTATAAAAACCAAAACTAATTTACCTGTTATTTTATTTCCAGGGGACAAAGAGCAGATTACTGAAAAAGCAGACGGGATTTTATTATTGAGTTTAATTTCGGGAAGAAATCCTGAGTATCTTATCGAACAACATATAAAAGCGGTGCCTAAACTATTGAACGCAGGCCTGGAAATTATTCCAACGGGCTATTTGCTTTTAGACGGCGGCAATCAAAGTGCCGTGGCAAGAGTAAGTAAAACGAAGCCTATTCAGCAAGATGAAATTGAGTTAATCAAAAACACAGCTTTGGCTGGTGAGATGTTAGGAATGCAACTTGTTTATCTGGAAGCTGGGAGTGGAGCTTTAATTCCCGTTTCAGAAAAAGTAATCGCTGAAGTGAAAAGGGATTTAAATATTCCGCTTATTGTAGGTGGAGGAATTCGAAATGCAACGCAACTTAAAAAGGCGTATAAAGCCGGGGCAGATCTTGTGGTTATAGGGACCGCTTTTGAAAATGGAGAATTTAAATAGTAGTAATTAGTATTCAGTACTGGACTAGAAGTAGACGTTATAAAGTAGGAACGTGAAAAGTAGAAAGTACATATCCAAACGCAAGACTCGAGAATCCAGATAATTTTGGATTGGCTGTAAGCCGTTCGCAGTGAACTGTCAACTTTTTTCAATTTTGAATAGTTTTGAGCTGAGAGCTTATCAGATAAAAACGTCACCCTTATCAAAAAAGGATGACGTCTTTTCAGAATTTTATAGTTATTTAAGCGTAAACTTGGCCTAAAAAATCTTTTAGAGACTGGGACTTTCTACCGAGTACTTTTTCAATGTCGGTTTTTTCAAAATTAAATTCCCCATTGGCTATTCCCTGACTAAACATGCTTAACATTCCAACGATTGGATCTGGTAAACCGGCAGTTTTCATTTGGGATTCAAATTCATCTACTTTAGGGGAAACATAAGCAATTTTCTCACCTAAGATATCAGTTAGGATTTCGCTAATTTCTTCGAAAGAAAACAGTGTACTTCCGTTAAACTCATATATTTTATTGCGGTAATCTTCAGAAGAAACAATAATATTAGCTTCTGCTTCAGCAAAATCTTTTCTGGGGATAAATGCTACTTTTCCGTTTTCGGTAGGTAAGTAAATAGCCTTTGTTTTTAGTAACTGCTCTTTGTCGCCAATAAACATGGGCACGACTTCACTATAAAGATTGTGTCTTAGGATTGTGTAATCTAAACCAGAATTTAAAATCGCTTCTTCGGTTTGTGCATGTCCGCTAATCACAGCATCTAGCGGAGCATCTTTACTTTCTGTTTTTCTTACTGAACTGGTGTAGAAAATATGTTTTACGTTGGCCGCTATAGCCGCTTCAATAACATTTTTGTGTTGTGGCAGGCGGGCATCAAGATCGCTACCCGAAATTAAAAAGACCTGCTCTATACCTTCAAAAGCGACTTTTAATTGGTCAGTATTTTCATAGTCCGATACTCTGATATCTAAACCTTGCGATTCATACTCTTTTACAATATCCTTTGCAGTATCTCTTACTAAAACAGCGATGTTGCTTGCATCTGCTTTACTCTTTAGAGCGCTTACAAGAAGTTGACCTAAACTTCCTGTTGCACCGGTGATCAATGTCTTTTTCATTTCATTTTATTTAATTACTAAAAGAGATTTAGTTACTTTTGGTAAGTAAAGATATTGCATCTTTGTCTTTTAGACAAGAGGTTTCAGGAACGTAAATTAGTTACCTGAAAGTTATTAATATTGAAAATCAATAGGTTATATATGATGAAAAGTGAAATAAATTTTTCAGAAACTGAAAATTGTCCGGTTCGAAATATCTTAGATCGTTTTGGAGATAAATGGTCTACTTTGGTTATTTTAATTTTGGGAAATTATGATACTCTTCGTTTTAATGAATTACAAAAAATGATTGGGAGTATTTCCCAAAAAATGCTCACTGTAACGCTAAAAAAGCTAGAGACTGATGGTTTGGTGACCCGAAAGGTTTATGCTCAGGTTCCTCCAAAAGTAGAATATTCTTTAACCGATCTGGGGTTAAGTTTATTGCCAAAGCTTGAAAGTCTGGTAAAATGGGCTAATGAAAATATGCATCAAATTACTAAAAACCGATCTTTCAGTAAATAAAAATAATACGAGCTAAAGAAAAACAGTCTAGTATAGACTTTTATCCTGTGTTTTTAAACCTAAGAATTTATAATAATCTTTCAAGGAAATTTCGAAGTATTTATTTTGAATCGTTTCTATAGGATTTTCTACGTAACACTGCGGGAGTAAAAAATGTACAGATTCATTATCTAATTTGCGAATTACAAAAGTATATTTCTTTGAAGATTTACTGGGTAGCCTAATTAATTCCCGTTTAATATTTGAGATAAATTCTTCGTCGTTTTCTATTTTGCTTGTGATAACTATTTTTCGGCTTGTCGTTATACATAAATAATCGTTTAGACTTTTTAGATTGTTTATATCTGTTTCCTCAAAAATAAAAATTTTGGTTTCAGATTGATAGTTCCAATCTTTTTTGAGTGTAGGGTAGGAGTATTTACCTTCCAAACATTTTACGATCAAGAGGTAATAAAAATGATTTTTATAATTTATCGTTTGTAGATTAATAGAATCAAAATTTTGATAAGCTTTAGACATTGTAGTGCTTTTATTATGAGTTGAAGGTTCCTCTTCCGCTATATTTTTTTTAATATAATTGGGATGGTCTGTCCAGCTGTTTTCCTGGTTGTTATATGCCCAGCCAGTAGCGTTTTTTATAATTCCGATGTTTTTATATATTTTAATATCAGATTTAAGTTGTGATTGTGCACTTAATGAATAAGATGTAATTAGTAAGGAAAAGAAGATTAGTTTTAGGGGCTGTAACATGATGAATGATATTTTATGATTGGTTTTGTAAAAGATGTATAAGTAGTTTTTCTATTTTTAATAAAGTCTGAAATAACTCAGATTGATTTTTACTGATCTTATCTATTTTTTCTTCACTACTATGATAATAGTTAGTTTTCTTTAGGTTTTTTTTGGGGAATTCATGCATTCTCCGCAGCATTTGCCCTTCATTTGTTAAAAGCCACTCCAGGCTATATCGAGGGAAGGCTCTTGAGAAATTAGCAATTACTTCTGCACTTGGATAGCTATTACGGCGCTTTAGCATATTAAGATAGCCACTAGACTTCGACAACTTTCGTTCAAATTCCGCTTTGTTTAGGCCTTCTCTTTTGCGTACAATTTCTAAACGTTCAATCATGGTTAAAGTAAAGAGTAGGGATTTTTTGAAAAAAACTCACAATTGTTTGTGTTTTCAGATAATTGTTTGTAATATTGTTCTTGTTTATTCCAAAGGTATGTTTTCTTCTTGTTTAGCGCAAGAGGTGTTTCTTTTATAACCGTAATTTTAACATGTTTTTGTTGATATTCTTCGTTACGGTTGTCAGTAAAATGTAGTTTTTTGTCCTCTTCATTTTCTTCTTTTTCCTTTTTATCATCATATTTTTCCTTATTAAATGTTGGGTTGCTTAGTATCATAATGTTAAATTTGAATAGATTATTTTGTAGATTTCATTTTACTGGACAATCATGCAAAGTATAGATTTGAGTAATAAAAAAAGAATTTTGATCTGATGAGGTCTTTTAAGAAGCCAATAAAAATTGCTTTAAAAGTATTTTCTATAATTAATATTGTTTGGATAAAATCAGATTTTTGAAACTATGGAACAACTCTCTGATTTTTTTCTTGATTCTTATAGAGAGGCTTCAACTTTTAATATAATTCTTGAGGCCGTTGTATTTATTTTTGGGATTTTAAGTGTCTATTATTCTAAAAAAGAAAATCTCCTGGTATACCCAACCGGGCTTATTGCAACTGTAATTACCGTATATTTATTGTATAAAGCCGAATATTACGGGGATATGATGATGAATTTTTATTATTCGGTAATGAGCGTATATGGCTGGATTAACTGGGCGCGTAAAAAAGATGGTGAACCGGTTGTGCCAATTACCCGAACCAATACAAAAGAAAAACTAGTAGGATTTGCTCTGTTTTTGCTTACCATGATCGTTACTTATTTAGTGTATAGAGCCTTCGATTATGAAATAAAAATGGTTAATTATATCGATATTTTTACTTCTGGAGTGTTTTTTACGGCAATGTGGTATATGGCGATTAAAAAATTAGAGAACTGGACACTTTGGATTTTTGCAGATATTATTACAGTCCCGCTCTATGCGTATAGAGGGTTGGGAATGCTTTCTTTACAATATATTATATTTACCATTTTGGCCATTCAGGGGTATTTGGTTTGGAAAAGAAACTTGGGGAGTCATGTGAACTTATAATAGAACCTGAAACTATTAAGTTAACATCATAAAACGTGGACCTTCATTTTTTAAAATACAAACAATTGTTAATACGAGTAGGTTTTTATTTAATTAATTATAAGAATCAAATTATTCTAAGGTGCTGTCAGGTAGCCATTTGAAAAGCTTTATTCCATTTTAAAATTATTAAATATGCGTTAATAGACCCCGTTAATCTGCATTTTTTAATGTATATTCACATTCCTTATGCCTTTATAATTAAAAATGGTAACATGGGTGAAATGGGAGCGAGAATCTTCAAATTTAATGTTCCTTTAAAATCAATCAAACCTTATGTGAATTAGAAGATGGCCTAAAAAAGGCTACAAAATAGAATATAGCAATTAATCAACTAACAATAAAACTAACAGAACCGTGAAATTAAACGAATCAGACATTCTGCAAATTCAGGATAAGGGCTTAACCACTGAAGAGGTAAAGCGACAGATTGAAATTTTTAAGCGTGGAAATATTAAAGTAGATATTCAGGAGGCAGCAACCGTAGGTAATGGTATTTCGGCTATTTCAGATGAAGAGCGTACGGAGTATATAAGAGCCTATGAGCATAAAAAGGAAGAGCTGGATATTTTAAAATTTGTTCCTGCTTCTGGAGCTGCGACAAGAATGTTTAAAGCACTTCATAATTTCGTAGATGAATTTAATCCAGATAAACAAGAATTGCGTGAGTATCTGGATGAAAATGGTGATTCTAGTCTTCGAACATTCTTTAATCATATAGAAAAATTACCTTTTTATACTGAAGCGATAAAGGCTGCGAAGAAAGATAATAGTGATTTCGACAATCTTAGCGATGATGAAAAGAATAAGCTAATTGCTGAAAATGTGTTATATGCCAAGGGGCTTGGATTAAGCGACCTGCCTAAAGGTTTGGTTCCTTTTCATAAATATGATAATGTAGTGGTTACCGCTTTTGAGGAACATCTTTATGAAGCAGCAAAATATGCGGAAAGTAAAGGAGTGGTAAAATCCCATTTTACCGTAGGTCAGGATGATAAAGATAAATTTGAGGCTGAATTTGAGAAAGTTAAGAATAGAGTTGAAGAAAAAACAGGTTCCAAATTCGAAGTTTCTTATTCCTATCAGGATCCAAAGACAGATACTATTGCGGTAGATGGAGAGAACGCTCCATTTAGAACAGAAGAGGGAAGTATGTTTTTCCGTCCAGGAGGGCATGGAGCTCTGATTGACAACTTAAACCATCAAGATGCAGATATCATTTTTATTAAAAATATAGATAATGTTGTGATATGGGAAAGCCTTGGTGACGTTGCAGATTATAAAAAAATGCTTGCCGGAAAATTACTCGAGTTAAAAGATGAAACCTTCAATTTAATCAAAGCGTTACAGAATGATCCTTCAGAGGAGGTGTTAAAGGATGCTTCTGATTTTCTCACTCAGAAGCTTTTTGTAAAATCTCTTTCAGGAAATGAATCGGCAGTAGAATATATTGAAAAACTTGATCGCCCGTTACGTGTCTGTGGCATGGTTAAAAATGAGGGAGAACCTGGAGGAGGACCTTTTCTAGTAAAAGATGAAGATGGTGAAATTTCTTTACAAATTATTGAAGGTGCACAAATAGATGATGATAATCCCCAGCAGGTGAAACTCGTTAAAGAATCAACACACTTTAATCCTGTAGATATTGTTTGTAGCGTTAGAAAACCCGAAGGGAATACTTACGATCTGGAGAAGTATGTCGATCCGAATACGAGTTTTATAGCGAATAAAACAAAAGATGGAAAACCTTTAAAGGCCTTAGAACGTCCAGGTTTATGGAATGGGGCAATGGCTAAATGGAATACGGTCTTTGTTGAAGTACCGGTAACCACTTTTAATCCTGTAAAAACCGTAGCAGATCTTTTAAAGGAAAGCCATCAACCGGTTAATGATTAATCAGGAAGAGTTAATAAAAGAACTCGATTTTAGAGCGGTAAAGAGCAGTGGCCCCGGTGGGCAGCATGTTAATAAAACCGCCTCTAAAGTCGAGTTGTATTTTAATATAGCCTCATCTTCCGTACTTACTGAAATTCAGAAAGAGCGATTACAAAATACTTTTTCTACAAGGATTACTAAGGACAATATCCTTATTCTTCAAAATGGTAATTCCAGAAGTCAACATAAAAATAAAAGTGCCGTAATCAACCAGTTTCTGGAAATGATTAAAACTGGCACAAAAGCTCCAAAAGTCCGAAAAAAAACAAAGCCGGGTAAAATGGCGAAGTTAAAAAGACTGAGAGCAAAGAAGATTCAGGCAGAGAAAAAGCAGAGTAGAAAAAATCCATTAAAATAAAACTGTAGAAAAATTACGCACCTGTAGAATTAAAAGTGTAGAATTCTACGATTTTGTGAAATCAAATATAAAAATAAAAGTTTTTAAGTTATTTGATTTTAGGAGATTAGAGGATGTTCTGTTAGTTTTTGGTTATGGCATGGTTTTGACTAATAGTTAATTAGTTAGGGTTATTGAAGGATTTTGAATAACTAACGCAGCAGTAAATAGCTGTTGTATAATTTAGATTTTCGGATTAAAAGAGGCTGTGGTGGCCTCTTTTTTTAGAGCGGATTCCCATTGTTTCATTTTGAGTCATCCGTGATTTTACTCGATCATCGTGATTAACTACTCCTCCGATCCCATACTTTATGGATCTGCATACTTCAATAACATAATTTTCGAATAAATGAAACTCCCGTGGATCACACTTAGGTGATTTCATAAGCTAATATTATATTTTCGTATACCTTTTTTGAAACATTTTCTGACAAACTTTTAAGAAGGATCCGATAGTACTCTCCTGTAGGTATGGATTGCGTATCATTTCTACATAATTAATTCTTAAAGCCTCATAATTTCTACAAAATGACATAGGCTTAAAAATCTTTTTTTAATATAAATAACTGATAATTAGTCTGTTTTGTGTGGTC
>Ga0098065_1000064_pt1 | contig 65390 bp, 47 predicted proteins | sample 25_taG_FD_75062 | JGI IMG/M metagenome (GOLD analysis project Ga0098065, IMG submission 75062) | Marine viral communities from Cariaco Basin, Caribbean Sea - 25_WHOI_OMZ | ecosystem: Environmental > Aquatic > Marine > Oceanic | place: Caribbean Sea: Cariaco Basin | collected 2014-11-08 | reverse complement strand
AGGAAATTAAATTTTGGCTTTTTATGGAAATGGCTCTGTTACTTTATATCGTCATTTTCCCTTTTCAGACTAACAGTCCAAATAAAAATATAAGGCTAAAAACAGTTTTTTAAGGGTCGACTATTTATAGTGCCTATGGTCTTGTTATTCGCAATTTTGGGAATCGATCTCGCCGGACTGGATAATAATATCATGGTGCAGATAGGTTTGGTTGTTTTGGTAGGTCTGGCAAGTAAGAATGCTATTTTAATCGTTGAGTTTGCTAAACAACTGGAAGAACAGGGAATGGAGCTAAAGAAAGCAGTAATCGAAGCTTCAAAACTGAGATTACGTCCCATTTTAATGACCGCAATGGCCTTTATATTGGGGGTAGTACCGCTGGCCTTAGCAACCGGAGCTGGCGCAGAACTTCGGGTGTCATTAGGAATTGCGGTATTTAGCGGAATGCTAGGTGTGACCATTTTTGGAATATTTCTGACTCCGGTATTCTATTATTTGGGCAGAAAATGGACTACTAAACGCCGTAATGGAACAATAGGTTTAGAGAATCAAAAAACAAAGGAAGAGTAAAAAAGGATATGAAAAATTTAATAGTAATAGTAAGTTTATTGGTTTTAGTTTCCTGTGGAATTCAAAAACGAGCGTATCAGGTTTCTGATCCCGTTAAGGTGAATAATGATTATTTAACCAAAGCACTTCAGGATACTATATTTAATGATCAGGAGCATATCACGCGGTGGTGGTCTGCGTTTAAAGACCCTGTTTTGGATACGCTGATTGAAAGAGCAGGTACCAATAATTTAGATATTAATACTGCTGTCGCAAATTTTGAAGCATCCAGAGCTTCATTAAAGGCACGTAAATTTGATCGTTGGCCTGTGGTAACAATGAATGGATCCTATAACAGGACCCGTTTAGGAGAAAATGTGTTTGTACCGGGTATGAACCCTACTTATAGTACGTATAGTGGAAGTATGGATGCCGTCTGGGAGACAGATATTTTTGGAAGGGTTTCCAATAGGGTTAAAGGATCTTATGCTTATAATCAGCAGATGCTGGCTGATATGCACGGCGTTTATCTGCGTATATTTGCTGAAGTGGCTACAAATTATCTACAGTTACGGGGAACACAATATTTACTGGATATCGCACAACGAAACCTTAAGGGGCAGCAGGATACGTACGATCTAACCCTTAAACTGTCTGATGCAGGAACCAGTAATACTCTTGATGTCTCCCGTGCCCTTGCGCAATTAGAAAGCACCCGGGCAAGTATTCCTCCGCTAGAAGCCAGGATAGAAGCACTTAAAAATAGTTTAAGCATTTTGACCGGTGAGATTCCCGGCAAGCTTTCTGGGGATATCATTGGCAAACAGGCTTTGCCAGATTTACCGGCATCAGTACACCTGGGAAATGTCAAGGAATTATTGCGTCGCAGACCAGATGTAAGAAGAGCCGAAGCAGCACTTCAGGTCAAAATCTCGGCCTATAATATCGCTGTTGCGGATCTATACCCAAAAATTGAATTTGGAGGATCTGTAGGTTTTTCTGCTGTAGATTTTGCCAATTTCGGGAGTAAGGAATCTTTTACCTGGAGCCTGCTGCCAAGCATTAGCTGGGCCGCTTTTAATTTGGGCAGGGTTAAACAGCAAATAAGAAAAAATGATGCTGAAACCCTGGCTGCTCTGGCGCAATATGAGAAAGTGGTTTTGGAAAGCTTAGAAGAAATAAAAACCAGTATGAGCAATTATTCTCATGAGCTGAAAAGAAGGGAGATTTTAAAAAATTCCTCAATGGCTAGTGCTAAAGCTGCAGAAATTGCCCAGAAAAGATTTAATGCAGGCCTTGATAACTTTATTGATTATCTAAGTGCAGACAATGCGTTGCTTATTGCTGAAAATTCGTTGGCGATGAGTGAGATATCATCGGCAACTTCGCTTATAGCTATATATAAAGCATTAGGCGGAGGTTGGGAGATTATCTCTGATGAAGAACTGAAAATTAAATTTGAAAAGATGAAATTAAGTCAGCACTAATGTTATTAAATATTATTTTTAAACTATTGAACGCTAATCTGACGGGAAACACTAATTTCAGCATATAAAATCAGCACTGATTATTTGTGAATTACGGTAAATAGTTACCGGAGTTTACCCAAATTATAAGAATTGTTAATTCATGGATAAAGGGAACATCCCTGTTTTTGATACATTTAATGACTACTATGAAGCGATTGATTTCCCTCATAGGAGTCAGATTCCTTATTTCGATATTTTTAAGGCCGATAGCCTGGAGCCTACAACAAGACGTTGTATGCCCCCTTATCGTCAGGGCTTTTATCAAATTGGTCTTTTAAATAATTTTGGAGATACAGAATTTAACCTGAATACCGACATTTTGAATTTGGAGGGACATCCGTTATTTTTTGTGGTGCCGGGGCAGTTTTTTTCCTGGTTTCGGGATAAAAACCTACAAGGCTATTTTATCATGTTTAAAAAAGAGTTTTTAGGCAATTCTTTTTCAGATTTGGTTAATGATTTTCCTTTTCTAAAAATATCAGAGAATAACTTTATGATGTTATCATCAGAAGAGTACCGTTCTTTATCCTTTGATATGGAGCGTATTTATTCGGTTTCCAGAAATCCACATCCTTATCAGGAAAAAATGCTGGAAGGCATGCTGGTCTCTTTACTTTATTTTTGCAAGGCGATTTTCGAAAAGAATAGCAGAACAGATAATTATGTCTCCAGACCGCAGTCCATTACGAATCAATTTGAAATATTGGTTGATAAAATGTATTTAGATACCAAAAATGTAACAGACTATGCGGAAAAACTTAATATCACCCCCAATTATCTAACCACTACATTAAAGCAGTTTACTGGTAAGACGGCCAAGGACATTATTAGTGAACGCCTGTTTAATGAAAGTAAAAGTTTACTGAAGTATTCGGGGCTTGATATTGCAGAAATTTCTTATCGTTTAAATTTTCAGGAGCCCACTCATTTCACCCGCTTTTTTAAAAAGCATAGTGGAATAACTCCTAATCAGTTTAGAAAGTCGTAATTGTAAAGCATAAAGTCAGAATAATTAAGGAACTAAAATATTTTTACTTGTGGAGCATTCGTAAATTTGTAAAGTTAAAAAGGTAGTATGATATGGATAGGAAAAGAGTTGCAGTATTAACAGAAGCAGGAAATGGCTTAGGTAAAGCTATGGCTAACCTTTTGTTACATCAGAATTATAAAGTGATCATTGCAGCAGGCGAAGAAAGCTATAATAAACTTTCGCAGGAGGGGAATAGTGTGAGGGATTTTGATCTTATCCTGGTTGATTTTACTTCAGAGCATAGCCTTTTACATCTAAGAGATAAAATAAAAAAGGAATATGGACAACTGGATTTACTGATCAATAATGCAGAGACGGTGAATGGTTTTGGCCATAAAATTGACCAGTTGGATATTAGTGAAGTAAAATATTTGTTTGAAATCAACTTCTTTTCGATTTTAAGAATCATTCAGTTAATGAAACCTTTACTGGAAAACAGTGAAGCTCCCAAAATAATAAATGTAACCAGTGCCTTGGGAGATCTGTCCAAGATGAATGACGAGACATTTTGTTATTCCAATTATGATCTTACAGGATATTCATGTGCGAAGGCAGCACTAAATATGTATACCCACTTACAGTGCAAAGAATTTAAACCCGATAAAATCAATATTTACAGTTTCGATCCGGTAGCCCTTAAAAACTGTACGTACAATTCGGTGATCATTTGTGATGAAGTGAAAGATCGGTTTATTTCTTTGGTGCAATAACCGGGAAAAATAACCTATATACTAGAAAGAATTTCTAAATTTAACTATGGAAGGGGATAAAAAAGGAATCATAAAGCCATTAAAGAATACTGAATTTAGAGTGAAGTCCAATTCATTTGAGGGGACAATTATTATTCCTGATATTAGTGGTTTTACCAGTTTTGTTAATTCCATGGATTTTTCCTTAGGAAAAGAGATCACTATTGAGCTGCTTCAGGTGATAATCGATCAAAATATTCTAAATCTTACGATTTCAGAAATAGAAGGTGATGCGATCCTTTTTTATAAAAAATCTACTCTCACCTTGCAACAGGTTAAAAAGCAATACGAGCAAATGCTATCAGCCTTTAGTGATAAGGTCAATACGCTTAGTTTACAATATGGTTTTGAAATTAAGCTTTCATTAAAACTGGTGGCTCACTATGGAGAAATATCAACTTATACCATAGGTGGTTTTGAGAAATTGTATGGTAAGCCGGTGATAGAAGCTCATCAATTATTAAAGAATCCCATTAAGAGCAATTCTTATTTTTTGATAACCGAAGATTTTTTTAATGCCACAAGCCAAACTGTAAATAAAACCCATTATTCAGGAAGTAAACTTTGTGAGGTATATGGCTCATTAAAAAATATAGGGTATATTTTTTTCGATTATGAAGCAGATCGGGATAATCCTTCTATTAACGGCTATTTAAGGTAAGACTTCATTTTGAAGTTTGTAAATTCAACTTTCTTTTTATGATGATGACAAGTTTATAATCTATGGGCAAAAGTGTTGCCTGTTTAAAGAATAAAAGCTAAAAGAGAAAATGATAGCTTTAAAAAGAAAAGTCCTTTATAAAAGAATTCATTGGATTATCAAAAAATGATTGTATAGTTACTTCATTTAAAAGTTCAGATTTTTTGATATTAATTTCGTTATTTTTTCTAAACAGAGATAAAAGTTTCTAATCTCTCAAAAAGGGGATTAAGACTTTCTGCATTTATTAAAATGGAATAACCTAGTAAGAATATTATCCTACTACCAACTTTTATTAGAGGGATAGAGACAGTCAGATATAGATAGCAAAAGAAATTGAATCCATAGAATATTTATTGAAACAAGAATTTTAGGGTATTAATTTTTTTATATTATTAATCATACCTAATGGTTTATCAAAGAAATATTTAGATTACTTATTTACTAAGAAATAGCCATTTGAAATACAAAATAGTGATAATTAGAGTGTAAAAATTTTAGTTTTTTTTATGTCCATTTAAATCATTTCCGGGGCCATTCGAATCATATCAAAAGAATGGAACATAATTGATTGTACATTTAAAAAAATAATTTTAGAAAAAACAGAATATATTTTTTTCATATTAAAATTATTTGATTTAGCCTAAAAAAATAAGCCTGTGTTTTCACAGGCTTTTTTGCTTTAAAATAATGTAGCTGATAGAAAGGTTTGTGTTATTTTTGAATTTTAAAAGATGTATTCCTACTAAAGAAATGTCTTTTAAGTTGGTTGTTTTGACGTTCGAAATTTACCAGTGTGCTAAATTGCCAGTTTTTCAGCAAAAGATTTCCGATGTGATCTACTTACATGTAATAGCTTGCCATCTTCCATACGAACATCTAACTCAGATTTCTCAGAATGTATGATTTCCTGTAAAAAATTAATATTGATAATATATGATCTGTGAATTCTAAAAAAGTAATCTTCCTGGAGTAATTGAAATAGCTTCGTTAGCGATTCTCTGATGACATGCTTTTTATCTTTTGTATAGATTTCTGCGTAATAACGGTCTGCTATAATATATTTAATAGTATTCACTTTAATGAACATGGTTTTGTTTCCCAGTTTAACAGGTAGAGACTTCAAAATAATGGGTACCTGTGCATTAAGTTTCAGATTTCCAAATGACTGATCACTAAGTTTCAGATATTCTTTAATCAACATCACCTTGTCTATACTTTTATAGAAACGTTGTTTGTTGAAGGATTCAATTAAAAAATCCTGAGCGCCATAATCAAACGCATGTACAGCATTTTTAGGTTCCTTCGAGTATAGAATAAAGATGGACTTTTTAGGCTTATTTCTTATCTGATAAATAAATCGGGAGGTAGCGCTCGAGTCAATATCCATATTGAGAAAAAAAAGATCGGGTTCCTTTGTTTCAGCAATATCGATTGCGGAATTAAAGTCTTCTGCATCAAATACTTTAAAGTTTTCTGGCTTAGTGTTGAGTAGTTTACATATCTCTATTCTCTTATCGAGATTTTCATCTACAATTAATATCTTCATAATCCTTCATTTTGCGTTCGTCATTTTGATGTAAATGACATGTTCGATTACAAAAGTATATAGATCATGTAGAAAAAAACTGTAAATAAATTCATTTTCCTTAAGTGAACTTTTCTAATTAGTACTATAAGTTAAAGATTTTTAACTAATTCGGTAATTAATTTTTTCGAAAACTTCTGTCAAGCTTTTATTTTTAATTTTATTTAGCTCTTTTGGGCTGATTCCTGTAAATCGCGCAAAATCTTTTTTAAGATGTGAATAGTCAAAATAATCATTTTGATAGATTGCTTCCTGAATGCTGTAAGAATTTCTAAGAATGCCTCTAAGAATGAAATTGAACCGTATTAGACGAATGTAAAAATTTGGAGGAAAACCAATATATCGCTTAAAGTGTGCATGAAGACTACTTTTCGACAGCGGGTATTGATCTAAGATTTCCCGAATTGTTGTTTTTCCTTCTTTTTCAAAAATCAAATTGATTATTGGAGTAATAGGAGTTGGCTCTGACCATTGATTAATAAAAGGGGATAAATGTTCGAGTATAATTTTTTCAGCCTCTTTAATATCAGTCACATGAGAAAGTTTGCTTCTTAATTGTAGAAAGAGTTCTTGAAGATCAAGAGGTAGTAGAGGAAATAAATTTGCAGAAATTGGATTTTTGGGCAATTTAACCATATTGTATAATAAATCCGGTTTTATACTAATAGCGACGAGTTTGGATTCTTTCGAAGATCCTATCTTGTAAAAATTTTCTACAGGTTGGATTTCTACAGGCTCAATTTCAGGTTTAGATCCATCAGAAGTGATTTTCTTGAAATTGCCATAAGTGAAGCATATAAACACTTTTCCAGATCCGATCAATAAATCTTTGTCAACAGTGGCTAAATATTGAATCAAAGATAGATTGATGAATAAGGGATGTGATCTAAAGTCTTTGTTCTGAAAAACAAAATGTTGCATAAAGAGAAAGAGATGTTTGATGTGATTTTTTTAAGACTGACAAAATAGGAAAAATGTATAATTAGTTGAATTATTCCGTATTAGATTCCGAATTATAATTTTCGGTAAGTGACAAACAAATTAATTGTTTGAATATTTGATAAAAAATAATTTCAAAAATAAGATTTTTATTAAAATCTAAAGAAATTAATATGCCAAACAAAGATTAATATTTGCAAACGGATTCATAAATGTTGTTATTGGTATCAGATACTTAACCGCTGGAATCATATTGCAAATTCGCGACTTTTTTACTGTTAGATTAGCCGACCTAATTTTTAACGAAGTAAAAATTTATGAGAATTCACTACAATCTTGGGTGTTTGTTACTCTTTTTGCTAACAAGCATCTCCACATTTGCACAAAGCAATACCATTACTGGGACGGTTTCTGATACGGATGGGATGCCGTTACCAGGGGTTAATGTAATTGTGAAAGGAACCAATAATGGGGTTCAAACAGATTTTGATGGAGAGTATTCCATTAAAGCATCGGAAGGTGATGTGTTAGTATTTTCATTCGTAGGAATGATTACTGCAGAGATCACCGTTCAGCAAGCCACAACTATCGATGCCACTTTAGAGCAAAATACGGCACAGCTTGATGAAGTTGTCGTTACTGCTGTTGGTATTGAAAGAGAAAAAGCTTCTTTAGGTTCGGCCACAACCACCGTTAATGCAGAAGAAATTACAAGAGGTGCGCAATCCAATATTGCCGATGCCCTTAAAGGAAAAGTAGCCGGGGTTAATATCTCTGCGGCTTCAACAGATCCAGGAGCTTCATCTGGAGTTATTATTCGCGGTATTAGCACTATGGGAGGTTCAAATCAGCCTTTATATGTAGTTGATGGAGTGCCGATCAATAATGGATCTGCATTTTCAAGTAGTCTTGGTGGGGGATATGATTTTGGTCGTGGTTCACAGGACATCAACCCGGATAATATTAAAAGTATGACAATTTTAAAAGGGGCGTCTGCCACTTCTTTATATGGTTCTAGAGCAGCTAATGGGGTAATTATTATTACAACTAAAAGTGGTCAGTCCGGTAAATTAAGTGTTGAGCTGGGTAGTACGTCATTTTTTACTAGAATTTCCAGAACACCAAATTATCAATCAACTTACGGACAAGGGTGGGATTTTACTCACCGTTTAAATGAGAATGGGTCCTGGGGACCAAGATTTGATGGTACTCCCCGTGTATGGGGAAATGTTGTGGATAATTCACAACGTCTAAAGCCTTATTTATTTCAGGAGGATCAATTAGAGAATTTTTTTGACACAGGAACATTCTTCCAAAATAACGTTGCGGTTTCAGGAGGAAATGAAAATTCTACTGTACGTTTGTCATATTCCAATTTACGACAAGATGGGATATATCCAACAGATGCTGATAGTTATGATCGTAATACTATTGGTTTAAACGCCCAAAGTAAAATGGGGAAATTAAAGATTTCCGGGAATTTGAATTATGTAAATACCGAAGGTGCTTCTGTAGCCACCGGGCAAGGATTAACGGTATTAAACAATTTGTTGCAGATACCTAATGATCTGAATATTAATGAATTTAAAGACTATAATAATAAATTCAATAATATATCAAATTATTATACTCCTTATGGAATCACCAATCCGTATTTTACTTTAAATGAAGATGGATCCGCATATGAAAAGGAGCGTGTTTATGGGGCTTTAGAGGCATCTTATGATCTGACTGATTGGTCTAAAGTAACCTATAGATTTGGTTTGGATCAATATACCGATAATACCCAGTTCTGGACTGCTATTGTAGATCCTGAACCGGGATCGCCAAACGCAGGAGCTTCTACGGTTCAACCAGGTTCCTATTCTGAAAGTACCAGAATGGTGAAGCAATTAAACCATGATATTCTTTATGATTTGAATGCTGAGGTGAACAAAGACTTAGGAATTCAATCTACTTTTGGATTCAATTACAATATCAGGACTTCAAGATCACTTGCAGCTTCTGTAGGAAGTCAGGATTTATTCGGTTTTTACAGTTTAAGTAATTCTGGCGAAAACCCACAAGCAAGTTCATCTGAAAGTGAACGAAGACTTTATGGACTTTATAATAATACTACGCTTAGTTTTAAGGATCAGTTGTATTTGACTGGAAATATTAGGAATGACTGGTATTCTACGCTTCCAGAAGAAAATCGATCTGTACTTTATGGAGGCGTAAATGCGAGTTGGTTGTTCATAAAAACTTTTGATGGTATAAGCGACGTACTTAACTATGGTAAGCTTAGAGCAGGCTATGGTGAAGTAGGGGTAGATACTGATCCATATCAGATCAATCCGATTTATGTGTCAGGAAGCGCTGATAACCAAGGATTTGGTAGTCTTAACTTTCCTTTAGGTGGAGTTAATGCTTATGAGGTAGGAAATCGCGCTGCAAATCCAAATTTAAAACCGGAACGAAGAAAGGAATTTGAAGTAGGCCTAGATCTTGAATTTTTCAAAAGTAGAATTACACTTGATTTTACTTATTATAATGCACGTGTAGAGAATCAAATTTTGTCCTTACCTCTAGCAGCAACAACTGGTTACACTAGCCAAACTGCAAATTTAGGAGAGATTAGTAACGAAGGTATCGAAGCGCTTTTAAAATTAGCGGTGTTCAGAAACTCTAGAGGATTCAATTGGAATATGGCGTTCAATTTTGCTACGAACGACTCAAGATTAGAAGAATTGGATGAGCGTTTAACTCAGGTTTCACTAGGAGGTTTAAGTACAACATCGCTGGTAGCTCTGGAAGGTATGCCTTTAGCTCTGATTGAAGGATCTGTACCACAGACAAATGATGAAGGACAAATTGTGGTAGATTCCAATGGTATTCCAATCGCTGCGAGTACTAAAGAGATTTACGGTGATACGCAATACGATTATACGCTAGGTTTTACCAATGAATTTTCATATAAGAACTTATCATTAAATTTTACATTTGATCTCCGTGAGGGGGGATTAATGTACAGTCGTACTGCGGATATTACCCGATTTGTTGGAAATTCTGTAACTACGATGTATAATGACAGGCAACCTTTTATTGTGCCTAATTCCGTTCAGCAATCTGTGACTGATGATGGAAGTATTACTTATGTGGAAAACACTACTGCAATTTCCAGAGCGAATATGGATGACTATTATAGTGCTACTGCTTTAAGCAGAAATACAGTTATTGATAAATCTTTTCTAAAGCTTAGAGAGGTAGTATTAAGCTATAGTTTACCTAGTAAATTAATGGATAAAACACCTTTGGATAACCTATCTCTTTCAATTATAGGAAGAAACTTATTTTTGTGGACACCAGAAAGTAACCAATTTATCGATCCAGAAATTTCAACTTTTGGTACTGATTTATCCAGTCAATTCGGAGAGTTTAGTGCTAATCCAAGTACAAGGAGCTTAGGATTTAGTATAAAAACAAGATTCTAATTATAGACAATATTATTATGAAGAAATTAGTTAACTTAATTTTTATTTCATTGCTGGCATTAACCTCTTGTAGCGATGATTTAGATATAAATACAGATCCTAATACCCCCCAGGAAATTAATAAAGGATTAGCACTTTCTGCAGCCCAGGGTTCTATTACAACGATTATGGGAGGCGAGTTCTTTAATCTTGGAGGAATGTTTGCACAGTTTTATACGCAGGCACCTAGTGCAGGGCAATATGATGCTATTGATCAGTATAATTTGGATACAGATTATGCCAACCGTTTATGGACCGAATTATATGCGGGAGCGTTAAATGATTTAGAATTTGTACTTAGTGAATCTGAAGATCAAGGAGATACTGGTACTTATTTAATAGCTACTTGTTTAAAGGCATATACAATGCAATATCTTGTAGATGTTTTTGGAGATGTTCCTTATAATGAAGCATTTCAGGGAAGCTCTAATATTTCTCCATCGACAGATGAAGGTGAGGAAATCTATTTGGATCTTTTGAGTAAAATTGATAAAGCATTAGCTTCTTATAAAGGAAATAATATTAATAGTGACGTAGGACAGCAGGATTTAATTTTTGCTGCAGATATGGACAAATGGGTGCAATTTGCGAATACATTAAAGTTAAAATTGTATTCAAGAATGTCTAATACAGATCAAGCGAATAGTGCTGCTGTTACCACTTTATTAAGTGAAGGAAATTTTCTTACTGAAAATGCATCTTTTACGGCATTTACAGATGCAACTTCAAAAAGAAATCCATATTACGAAGTACAAATTCAGGCTTTAGGTGATGTTAATGATGTAGCGAGTAATTCATTACTTGAATTTTATACAAGAAATAATGATCCTCGTTTGGAACGAGTTTTTAAACCTAATACAGAAGGTGAATATATCGGAATTGAACAGGGAATTGGAATTTTGGCAGAACCTTATGGTGGTTATCAGGCTCAGGAATTTGCCCGTCCTGATATCCAGCCAACAACTCCAGTATATCTTATGAGCTTACCGGAGAGTTCTTTCCTTCAGGCAGAAGCTTATGCAAGATATGGCAGCAGTGAGCAGGCGCAGGAAAAATATGAGGAAGGAGTGATAAGGTCTTTTGAATTATATGGGCTATCTACTGCAGATGCTATGGATCTGATCAGTCCCGATGGAGCTTATGCTTTTGATGCCACAGCCGATCTTGAAGATCAGTTAGAAACGATTATCAATCAAAAATGGGCTGCTCTTGCCAATGTAAATAATATAGAGGCATGGATAGAAACCAGAAGAACGGGATATCCTCTGTTAGTAGATACTCAGGATCCAGCTTATGAAGAAGGAAGAAGGATCTATTCTTTGGCCTCTGTATTACCGGAAGGTCAGATTCCTGCAAGTATTTATTATCCCGATAATGAAGTTCAGAGAAATAGTAATTTGACGCAAAAACCAAATCTTTTACAGGAAGTTTGGTGGAATCAGGACTAATTAAAAAAAGATAAAATGAATAAAATAAAATGTATATTATTCTTAATGGCTACGACAACGCTTTTTAATAGTTGTAGCCCGGAAGACCCGATAACCTCGGAAGTAACCTACTATCCTGAATTAACATTACTAGGTGATGAAACGGTTTTAGTAGAACAAGGGACAAGTTTTGACGATCCCGGTATCGAGGCTATTATTCAAGGGGAAAATGTGGATTATAAAACGAATGGAGATGTAGATGTTTCTGCTCCTGGGATGTATTCCCTAACTTATAGTGTTGAGAATGAAGATGGTTTCGAGGCTACTTTGGATCGAACTGTATATGTTTATGAAAACAATGGTAGCATTGCCGGATTCTGGTATGGCTCTTCGGGTAATGGATCTGAATTTCCGGTATTGATCAGCTCGACTGAAGACCCGAACGTTTTTGATATTACAGATGTTCTTGTAGGACATTATGAATATGGTGTAAACTATGGTCCCAATTATGCAGTGCCATCGACGATCACGGTGAATGGAGATAATATCAGCTCCCCTGGAGGATCAAATGCCTTTGGTGTGTGGACTGTTGACGCCCCTTCAATTTCAGCAGATAAAACAACAATGACCTGGGGAGCAACACTCGCTTCACAGAGTTTTAGTTTATCTGGATTAAGGCTTGATAAAGTAACTCCTTAAGTAAATTTAAAAATTAAAAGAAATGAATATAAAATATAATGCGATACTGCTGGTATTACTGTCCTGCTTCCTATTTTCATGTGAGGATGATGGATATGCAGATTATGATGCCGGTGAAACAAATACAAAAGAATTAAGTGGAGAGTGGTATGTAAGTGTATACTCGATGAGCGGTGAAGTGCAATCGGCATATTTTCTTTTGTCTACTTATAATACGGCTAAGAATGATAATACAATTTTTGTTGATGATAATGAAAATTGGTTTCCTTTAAAAGTAAAGGCTACCGGTGATGTGGAAAATTTAAATTTTTCTACTACGGACGCTGTAAACCTATATGATGAAGAAGGAGTTGCCACGATTACTGAAGGTTTAATTATTCCTAATGGAACTGAAGCTTCTGGAAGTAGAACAGTTGTTGATAGTCTATCGTTTCAGATAGAATTGGCAAACGACCCTAATAGTCCTTATATCGTAGCAGGGTATAGAGATACTGGTTTTGCTGAAGATGATCACTAAATGATGATTCTTTAGTTAGAATATTGATTGAAAAGCAGGTAGAAATACCTGCTTTTTTGGTTTCTATTTTTTTCTTATAACATAAAGTCAGGTAATGCTTAAAAAGAAAAGTCCTTTATAAAAGAATTTAAACTTTTACAGTTACGAACTGGTAGTACAGCCACTCAGTTTAAAGGCTCACTCTTTAAAGAAAATCTAAAATAATCCTCAAGTATTTTTTGGATGGCTACTCGAGGATTATTTATCTATACTTTAAGTTGATGTATGTACACCAATCTAAAAAAGATTAGGTATAGGCTTTAGCAGTTTGTTTGGAAGTTCCCAGGCCTTCAATACCTAATTCAACCACATCACCCGGTTTTAAATAACGTGGCGGTTTAAAACCCATACCCACACCAAAAGGCGTACCTGTTGAAATGATATCTCCTGGAAGCAGGCTCATAAACTGACTGATATAACTTACTACCTGTTGTACATTAAATACAAAGTCTGAAGTGTTGCTGTTTTGTAGCTGTTCGCCATTGTGTTTTAACCAAAGGTTGAGGTTATTGGGATCTTTGATTTCATCTTTGGTGGCGATAAAAGGGCCTAAAGGAGCAAAAGTGTCGCAGCTTTTTCCCTTAACCCATTGGCCGGCGCGCTCTATTTGAAATGCTCGTTCGCTGTAATCGTTGTGCAGCGTATAACCCGCCACATAATCCAGGGCATCTTCTTCGCTTACATAGGAGGCTTTTTTGCCAATGACCACAGCAAGTTCCACTTCCCAGTCTGTTTTTTCGCTTCCTTTGGGTATAATTACATCGTCGTTGGGACCTACAATAGCAGAAGTTGCTTTAAAAAATAATATAGGTTCTTTTGGCACGTCCATTCCGGTTTCTTTTGCATGCGAGATATAGTTAAGGCCAATACAAACAATTTTAGAGGGCCTTACCAGAGGTGCACCCAGGCGTGTTTCCTGAGAAACTTCAGGGCAATTTTCCTGTTCTTTCTCTAACCAGGCTTTGAGACGGTCAAGACCATCAGTTTCAAAGAAAGCTTCGGTGTAATCTTCACCAAAAGCCGATATATCGATGCGTTTGCCGGCATCTAATTGTATTCCTGGTTTTTCTTTTCCGGCTTCGCCGAAACGTATTAATTTCATAATCTTCTATTTAAAAAGTTATCCATTTAATTTTATGAATCCTCCATCGATGGGGAAGTCGGTTCCGGTGATGAAGGAAGCTTCATCAGAGGCCAAATAAAGAGCGAGATGTGCAATTTCCACCGGTTTGCCCATACGGCCCAAAGGTTGGGTTTTTGATAGTTTTTCAAACATCTCTTCCTGGTTGTCCGGATAATTTTTTTCGATAAAACCATCCACAAATGGTGTATGCACACGGGCAGGGGAGATGCTGTTACAGCGAATCCCTTCATCTACGTAATCTTTGGCGATAGAATAGGTCATCGTGAGTACAGCGCCTTTAGACATCGAATAAGCAAAACGATCTGAAATTCCTACCGATGAAGCGATGGAAGCCATGTTGATAATGACGCCACTTTTACCCTTCATGTGTTTAATTGCTGCTTTGGCACAATTATATACACCTTTTATATTGATGGCATAAATCCGGTCCAGGTCAGCTTCAGTGGTATTTTCAATATTTCCCACATGAGCTACGCCGGCGTTGTTCACCAAAATGTCAATCGTACGTTGCATAGCAATCTCATCCACAATTTGTTGTACTTCCTCTGCATTTGAAACATCGCATATATTGTAATAAACTTCTAAGTTCTCTGCTTTAAAAGCTTCTACAGTAGCTTGAGCTTGTTTCTCATTAAAATCCAAGATGTGAACTCGAGCTCCGTTTTGTGCGAACACCTGTGCGATGGCACGGCCAATACCGCTGGCACCTCCGGTGATTATTGCTGTTTTTCCTGTTAATTGAAATGCCGACATGTTTTTATTTTAAAGTTATTTTAATAATGGTATCTAGGTCATTGAGATAGTCAGAATCGATTTCGAAACTTAGCGTTCCTTTTCTTAGGGTATAATTTACAGGCGTAGCATCACTAAAATATACAACATCTTTTATTTTGTCTTTAAATTCAGGTATAGAGACAGATGTTACTTCTTTATCTAAAATATGCAAATAAAGAATTTTAGACTTTTTAGTGGAAACCATATATTCATTCTGGTATTCGCCGCCGCGTGTGTTGTAGATGCTTTCACCATTTATATCCATCCAAGCTCCCAGTTCTTTTAAGCGTTCTTTATGCTCCTTCTGGATAGCTCCATTGGGCATAGGTCCTATATTCAAAAGAAAATTAGCATTATTACCAGCCGCTTTGATAAGGTACTGTATGAGTTCTTTTGTAGATTTATGATGATCATCCTGTAAGTTGAAACCCCAGGAATGATTTATGGTTTCACAAGTTTCTAAGGGTAGATTACCTATTTGAGAACCTTCACTAAATCCAGCTGTATTCTTTCCCGGAAGGTCTTTTTCAAACATCTGAAAGTCTTCTCCTGCAACAGGTAATAAGTGATGATTGTTGCCTATAAGTAACCCCGAATCTACATCATGAATAATTGTATAGGTTTTCTCTAAATCAAATTCCTGATAAGGTTTATTTGCTTTTTTCAAATCGTTTTGATCCCAATATCCGTCAAACCAAAAGCCTGCGATATCATAATTTTCGGCAAGTTCTTTAATCTGGGCATTTTGATACTTTAGATAAGTATTCCAGTCACCTGATTCTTCTCTACCTAAGCCGTGACCGGTTTTGCCTCTCGGAAAATAATCGGGATGATGCCAGTCAACCTGCGAATAATAAGCAAAAAGTTTAATTCCGGCTTTTTTACAGGCTTGCTCCAGTAATCTAAACGCGTCTTTAGCATAAGGTGTTGCGTCTACAATATTGTAGTCTGAAACCTGAGAGTCATACATAGCAAAGCCGTCGTGATGTTTGGTGGTTACAGTGATGTATTTCATGCCGGCAGCTTTGGCAAGACTTACCAGTTCTTCAGCATCAAATTGCTGAGGGTTAAAAAAAGAGGGAAGTAGCTCATACCGGTCTTTTTGAATTTTTTGCTGTTCCATAACCCACTCACCGTCCCCCAGAATGCTGTATACCCCCCAGTGAATGAATAACCCAAATTTGGCATCCTGAAACCATGCTCTGTTTTCCAGATTTGCTTCGGAAGGTTTGTAGGTAGCCTGGGCTAATGCCGTATAGAGATTTAAGAAAAGCAAGGTTGTGATATAAGCTCGTTTCTTCATAATCTTATTTATTTTTGGCGATTTCCTGCCAGATTTTACCTGTAGGAAATTGATAATCATTTAAGGAGTTAGGTTTCATGGTAATGCTGTAACCAGGCATTTTTGGGGGCATATAAGCACCATTCTTAATCACTACCGGATCAAAGAAATGCTCATGTAAATGATCTACATATTCAATGATACGATTTTCAAGTGAGCCGCTTATAGCAATAAAATCAATCATAGACAAATGCTGTACATACTCACATAGCCCAACGCCACCCGCATGCGGGCATACGGGAATCTCAAATTTTGCAGCCATTAGTAATACGGCGAGTACTTCATTTACCCCGGCCAGTCTACAGCTATCTATCTGGCAAATTTCGATGGCACCTGCTTGCATCAGTTGTTTGAAGATCACACGGTTCTGGCAGTGCTCACCAGTTGCCACTTTGATGGGAGCAACGGCTTTTGCAATGGCGGCGTGCCCCAGCACATCGTCAGGGCTGGTAGGTTCTTCAATCCACCAGGGATTAAATTTCTTGAGTTCAGCCATATTTGCGATGGCTTCGGTTACATCCCATTTCTGGTTGGCGTCCATCATTAATTTAAGCTCGTCGCCTATCTCTTCACGAATAATCTGGGCTCGACGCATATCATCTTTAAGGTCTTTACCTACTTTAATCTTCATATGCTTAAAGCCTTCGGCTTTTGCTTCCCGGCACAATTTGCGCATTTTTTCATCGCTGTACCCCAGCCAGCCGGCAGAGGTGGTGTAGGCTGGATAACCGTTTTGTAGTAGGTAATCTATACGTTCTTGCTTGGTAGCTTCCATCTTTTTAAGCATCGCCGTAGCTTCAGCAGGAGTAATAGCATCAGTAATATAAGTGAAATCCACGCAAGAGACCAATTGTTCCGGACTCATATCGGCCAGCAGTTTCCATAGTGGTTTGCCCTCCGCTTTAGCATATAAATCCCAAACAGCATTTACCACAGCTCCTGTGGCCAGATGAATCACTCCTTTTTCGGGACCTAACCAGCGCAGTTGACTATCACCGGTAATCATTTTCCAAAAAGCACCCATATTTGAAGTAAAAGATGCTAGCGATTTATGAAGAATAAGAGGCATTATCGAGTCGATGGCGGCTACGCAAAGCTCGTTACCGCGACCAATAGTAAAGGTGAGCCCGTGTCCCTCTAAATCATCTTGTGAAGTTTTTAAAATAACATAAGCGGCAGAGTAATCCGGATCGGGATTCATGGCATCTGAGCCGTCAAGAAACTGACTGGTGGGGAAGCGAACGTCCACAACTTCATAGCCGGTAATAAGCAAATCGGTATTCATTAGAGTATATTAAAAGATAGTTTTCTCAAATGTAGTGATCCAACATAGTCGCCACTGCTCTTTTTTTTACAGTGCTTCCTACTTTTTTTGCAATTTCATGGATTTATAAATTAGATGAGTGATAATTGGCATATTCTGATGGGGTTTTTCCGGTAATAATTTTAAACTGTTTGTTGAAATTAGAAAGGCTGTTAAATCCACTTTCAAAACAGATGATAGTAATAGGGTAATATTGTTCCATTAACATTTTACAAGCGTATCCTATACGTATTTCATTAAGATAGCGGGTAAAGCTTTTTTTATGGACTTTACTAAAAAACCGGCTAAATGCAGAGGTATTCATAGGGATTAGGGAAGCAACATCCTCCAGTGTTATTTGATTTTTAAAATTCTTAAAAATGTATTCATAGACTTTATTTAATTCCTGATTTTTCGAAGACTGAATATTTTTCAAATAGGTGCTACTTGAAATTTGAGAAAAGCTTTCGTAGGATAATGCATTTAAGATTTCCAAAAACCTGAGGGTTCGTTCAAAAGAGGAAAATTGATCTAAGGTTTTAAGACGATCTAAAAGTTTTTGATTTATATTGTTGAACTTTAGGCCAAGTTCTGCTTTTCTAAGAAGTTGGTTGATTTTTTGAAATTCAGTTTTGTAAAAAAAATCCTTTCCTAAAAAGTCTTTTGTAAAATGAATTGCAATGGCCCTGGCTTTTAAAGAGCTGTTAGGTTTAAAGTATTCCGGATCATTTAACCACATATGAGGAAGATCTGGTCCTAGAAGAATTATCTCACCAGCACAAAATTTGGAAACAGAATCGCCTATAAAGCGGGTGCCGGTACTTTCCAAAATTAAAACCAGTTCCATTTCTGGATGGAAGTGCCATATTTTTAGAAAATGATCATCCGTAACTTTATTTATACTAAACGAACTGTCCTGGTAATTTTTGCGATCTATCTTAAATAATTTCATAATCAGGTAATCTGCAAGCTTTGTTTCCTATAAGCTCCTGGCGTGGTTTTTAGGTATTTTTTAAAAATTTTAGTCAGATGAGGTAGATTATTAAATCCGGTTTCAATAGCAATATCCAGTAAAGTCTTATTGGTGGTGACAATGAGATATTGCGCTCTTTCAATACGTTTTTCGTGGATATATGAAAGGGGTCTTTGGCCTGTATGTTTCAAAAATTCCCTTGAGAAGTAATCTCTGTTTTGGTTAGCATTTTTAGCAAGCTCATTAATGCTAATGGAATTTCCGAGATTAAGTTGTATATAATTAATCGCATCAAGTACTACAGAAGGGATTTTCTCGCTTTTTGGGGATTTAAAACGTACAGACTGAATAAAGCGCGATATCAGCATTAAAATAATCCCCTGACTTTCAAAGCGAACAGAAGGTTTCATATTGTTATTAAGTGCCCTGTATTCTTTATAATAAGCTTCCTTTTCATATATTTTGGGATTGTCTGATCGGTTAATGCCTCTACCCGGATTTATTTTTAGAATTCTATTAAAAATAGAAATATCCAGAGCAGTCGCTTTAATCTCCATAATACTTCTATTGTCTTTAAACAGGGATATTCCATCTGGGGATTCCTCAAAAAACTGTAAAAAATACTGACTCAAAAAGTTAGTGCATTTTAAATTGCAGAGGGTGAAACTTGGTATCAAATACAGGTAACCTGGTTTTAAATTAATTTTTTCATCTGGATTTGACACAACTCCTTCGCCTTCATCAATATAATATAGTCTATAATAGGGGCTTATTATGTTTTTATAATTCCACCGATGGTTAAGTTGCACATAATCAACATTAAGCAGGGAAAATGAATGTGTAAATAGCTGAGTGTTCAAGGTTTTACTATTATAATGAATATTAACTTCATCTTAATTGAATAAAAATAAGTCGTTTTTGTATAATACAATTGTTTTTTAGTAAACTTATATTTGATTTTAGAATCAAAAATAAGATTTTTAACGAAATCGTTTGATTTCAGAATTTATTTGTTTTTTGAGTTGATCAACTCGATGAATAAGCTTGTTGATATTATCAAAAGGCTATGTGTATATGTATAATAATTTGCGATTTGTCACAAAATTCTTGATGATGCAGCGTAAATGTATAATGGAATGAATTCGAGGAATGGAAATTTTAGAATTTTTAAATAGGAAATGAAACGTAGAAGTGCAATCAAATTAGGAGGTTTAGCTACTGCCGGACTTTACTTAAGCCCACACCTGGCTAGCGCAAATTTTTTTAATACAGAAGAACGAGAGCCTTTTTTACCCACTTGGGATTCTTTATCAAAATATACAGTCCCCTCTTGGTTTAGAGATGCCAAGTTTGGGATGTGGGCACATTGGGGACCTCAGTGCGAGCCTGAAGCCGGAGATTGGTATGCAAGAGGGATGTACCAGGAGGGAACTTGGCAATACAAGTCACATCTTGAAAACTATGGGCATCCATCAAAATTTGGCTTTAAAGATGTGATCAATGTTTGGAAAGCAGATAACTGGGATCCGCAAGAACTGGTGAGTCTTTATAAAAAAGCCGGGGCTAAATACTTTATGGCCATGGCCAATCATCACGATAATCTTGACTTGTGGGACAGTACCTATCAGCCTAAATGGAATTCTGTTAAAATGGGGCCGCAAAAAGATATAATAGCCGGCTGGGAAAAAGCTGCCCGTAAAGAGGGGCTCCCTTTTGCTTTAAGTGTACATGCGGCTCATGCCTGGAGTTGGTTTGAAACCTCCCAGCGTGCAGATAAAAACGGACCTCTGGCGGGAGTACCCTATGACGGTAATTTGCGCTTAGAGGACGGGGAAGGAACCTGGTGGGAAGGTATAGATCCACAGGAATTGTATGCACAAAATCACCCATTGAGTGAAGATAGTTATGATAACGGGAAAATACACAGTCAATGGAACTGGGGGAATGGTGTTACTCCACCCTCTGATGAATACTGTGAAAAATTTTACAATCGTACTATTGAGCTTATTGATAAATTTAATCCTGATCTATTATATTTTGATGATACAGCTTTGCCTTTATGGCCGGTGAGTAACGTAGGTCTTGAGATAGCAGCATACCTGTATAATAAAAGCCTTGACAGGCAGGGCAACCCGCAAAGTGTAATCACCGGTAAAATTCTGGATAAAGAGCAGCGCAAAGCATTGGTATGGGATATTGAAAAAGGACAGAGTAATACTATTGAACCTTTACCCTGGCAAACCGATACCTGTATAGGTAGCTGGCATTATGATAAAGGGGTTTATCGCGACAATCGCTATAAAACAGCTAAGCAGGTTATTCATAGTCTTATTGACGTGGTAAGTAAAAACGGTAATTTGATGCTTAATATCCCTGTAAAGGGAGATGGAAGTATTGATGAATTAGAGCGGGCTATTGTTGAAGAAATAGGAGTGTGGATGAATTTAAATGGAGATAGCATTTATGGAACCCGACCGTGGAAAATTTTTGGAGAAGGACCTCAACAGGAAAGTGCAGCTGCGTTAACAGCTCAGGGTTTTAACGAAGGTAAAGGCAAAGCCTTTACTTCACAGGATATTAGATTTGTTACTAAAGGAGATAAACTCTACGCTACGGTAATGAGTTGGCCCGACGACGGAAAAGTGATTATAAAATCGCTAAAATCAGGTTCGCAATATCACAAGAATCAAGTTAAAAAAGTAAAACTGGTAAGTAGCGGTAAAAACCTAAAGTTTAAGCAAAGCACCGAGGGACTCGAGGTTTATTTTCCGCAGGAACAGTCAGACCTATCTTATGCGAACCCTTTGGAGATCAGTTAATATTTAAGAAAAATCATGAATTATATTGTTTGTCAGGAACCCGGTACATTTTTATTAAAAGAAGGGGATATGCCGCAGCCTAAAGAAGGAGAGTCTCTTTTGCGGATTCGTAAAATAGGGATTTGTGGTACCGATATCCATGCCTTTGGCGGGACACAGCCTTACTTTAATTATCCGCGTGTTTTAGGACACGAGCTTGCAGCAGAATATGTGTCTGGAAAAGCAAAAGGTTTTAAAAAAGGAGATGCTGTAAGTTTTATTCCGTATTTTAATTGCGGAACTTGTGTGGCCTGCCGCAATGGATTAACCAATTGCTGTAGTTCTATTCAGGTTTTTGGGGTGCATATAGATGGCGGCATGGCCGAGTATGTTGTAGTGCCCGATGCCTATTTGTTACATGGCGAAGGTCTTGATTTTGATGAACTTGCTCTGGTAGAACCACTAGCAATCGCAGCTCATGGCATACGCCGGGCAGGAGTAAGAGCGGGAGAAACGGTTTTGGTTATGGGAGCAGGGCCTATAGGTATTGGCTTGATTCAGTTTGCACAACAAGTAGGGGCGCAAGTGATCGTGCTTGATGTGAATACACATCGTCTTGATTTTTGCAAGAATGAACTGGGCGTTGGGGCCAAGATAAATCCCTTGAATGAGGATGTTATAGAGCGATTGTCAGCACTAACCAATGGTGATATGCCTACCGTAGTCATTGATGCTACAGGTAACCGTAAGGTGATGAATAATGCTTTTCAATATCTTGCACACGGTGGTCGATATGTACTGGTAGGTTTACAAAAAGGTGAACTTGTCTTTAGTCATCCTGAATTCCATAAACGCGAATCAACCCTTATGAGTAGCCGTAATGCAACTCGAGAGGATTTTGAATATGTGATCGAAAGTATTAAAAGCGGGAAAATCAACCCAAAGAAGTATATCACGCATCGCATTAACTTTAAAGACCTGCCTGCGGATTTTGAAACTTTAATGGCTCCAGAGAATAATGTAATCAAGGCTCTGGTTGAACTTAATGAATAAGTTGGTACGATGATCATAGACACCCATCAACATTTTTGGTATTACAATCCTGTCAATCATGACTGGATCGATGATGAGATGGCGGCAATACGCCGCGACTTTCTTCCAGAGGATTTAAAACAGGTTTACAAAGAACATGATATTACAGGATGTATTGCCGTACAGGCTGATCAAACTCTTGAGGAAAATAGTTTTTTACTAAACCTTGCCCATAAGCATGATTTTATAAAAGGAGTGATAGGTTGGGTAGATTTTCAAAGTGATTCTGTACAAAATGAGTTGGAATATTATGCGGAAATGCCTTTGATGAAAGGCTATCGACACGTGGTACAGGGAGAGCCGGATAATTCTTTTTTACTTCGGAAATCTTTTTTAAATGGTATTTCTAAATTGAAAAATACGGGTGCTGTATACGAGATTTTAGTTTTTTCTCATCAGCTTCCGGCGGTACTTGAATTTATAAAATTATTTCCTGAGCAGCAATTCGTAATTGATCATATGGCTAAACCCTATATCAAGGAGGGTTATATAGACTCCTGGGCGTTATTGATGCGTGCTATCGCAAAATACGAAAATGTAAGTTGTAAAATTTCAGGAATGATCACTGAAGCCGATTATAAAACCTGGAAAACCATTGATCTCATGCCATACGTAAATGTGGTATTGGAGGCATTTGGTCCGCAACGAATTGTATATGGTTCAGACTGGCCGGTATGTCTGGTTGCCGGTAGTTATGCCCAGGTCTTAAGCGTAGCCAGGGATTTTGCCGGACAGCTCTCTAAAGAGGAACGCGAACTTTTTTTCTATAAAAATGCCCAGCGCATTTATACTATATAAGCTATGAATTTAAATTTAAAAGATAAAATCATTGTAGTGACCGGTTCGGCCGGAATGCCAGGAAGCATAGGTCATAATATTATTTTCGCTTTAGCGTCAGAAGGAGCAATCCCGGTTTTGTTAGATCGAAATGCCCGCGGTTTTGAATATGAAAGTCAGCTGCGCGAACAAGGGTTAGATAGTAAATTTTACCAAACCGACTTGTCTGACGCAGATCAAATTAAAACTTCGATTGAAAAACTTTCGGCGCACTACGGGCGCATTGATGCTATTATTAATAATGTGGGAGTGAACGATGGTGTTTCGCTCGAAGACTCAGTAGAAGATTTTATGTATTCACTTAAGTTGAATCTCGTAAGCTTTTACGCTACTGTTAAATATGCTTTGCCTTTATTGAAAAAAAGCAGGGGTAATATTCTAAACGTGGGATCCAAAGTAGCGATAACCGGGCAGGGAGGAACTTCAGGATATGCTGCAGCTAAAGGGGGGGTGCTTGGATTAACGCGTGAATGGGCTGTAGATTTAATTAAATACGGCATCCGTAGCAATGCGCTTATTATTGCTGAAAGTTATACACCGGCTTACGAAAACTGGATTGAAACCTTAGATGATGGTGCCGAAAAACTTGAAGCTATAAAGAAAACCATTCCCTTTGAAAACCGGATGACGACTACTCAGGAAATTGCAGATACGGTTTTGTTTACCATTTCTGAAAAATCTTCACATACTACCGGTCAGTTTATTTTTGTTGATGGAGGGTATGTACATCTGGATCGCGCACTGCTTCCGGCTAAAAACTAGTTTATGGAAAAAAAAGAATCTAAAGTGCCCGTGGTAGCCAAATCGGTACTACTGCCATTCATCTTAATCACTTCTTTATTTGCATTGTGGGGTTTCGCAAACGATATCACAAACCCCATGGTTTCTGCTTTTAAAAAAGTACTGGAGCTTGATAATTTTCAGGCTTCGCTCGTACAGCTTGCATTTTACGGTGGCTATTTTACCATGGCACTACCGGCGGCAATTTTCGTAAACCGCTTTTCTTATAAAAAAGGAGTTTTGCTTGGCCTTGGCCTTTACGCTATAGGAGCATTACTTTTTTATCCTGCCGCAGCCTATGAGGAGTTTGGTTTCTTTCTGGCTGCGCTTTACATTTTAACCTTTGGCCTGGCTTTTTTAGAAACCACGGCAAATCCCTATATCCTGTCTATGGGAGCCGAAAAAACCGCGACCCAACGTCTTAATCTTGCTCAGGCTTTTAATCCTATGGGCGCGCTGTTGGGCCTGATTGTTGCCCAGAAGTTTATTCTAGCTTCCCTGCAATCAGATGATCTGTTACCTGATGGGACTACGGTTTATTCTACGCTGGGGGAAGAGGCTAAGGCTGTTGTTCGTACAGCTGATCTGGCCGTGATACGCGATCCTTATGTTTTATTAGGAATTGTGGTAATAGGCTTTTTATTGGTAATCAGTCTTGTGAATATGCCGCAAAATGCACATCAGGAAACCAAGGTAAAGATAGGGGGGGCAATTAAGCGTCTTTTTAAGTCACGTAAATTTACTGGAGGAGTTATCGCACAGGCGTTTTATGTAGGAGCACAGATTATGTGCTGGACCTATTTATACCAGTATGCAGAATCATTTGGTATTGATAATACCCAAGCGGTCAATTACGGGATAGCCGCTCTTGTGGTTTTTCTTATTGGTAGATGGGTAGGAACCGGTTTACTAAAGTATATAGATTCCGGTAAATTATTGTTGTTTTTTGCGCTGGGTGCTTCTATCGCAACCTTGATTACGATTTTGGTACCGGGAATGATAGGTTTAATCGCATTAGTTTCTATTTCTTTCTTTATGTCGATTATGTTTCCCACTATCTACGGTATAGCACTTGAGGGGCAGGGCGAAGATGCTAAATTTGGTGCTGCTTTTTTGGTGATGGCTATTGTGGGAGGTGCGTTAATGCCTACCCTGCAGGGATTAATTCTTGATCTGGGGGGCGCAGGCTATACCGACGTTCAGATTTTAGGTGTCCCCGAAGTCAATTTTTCGTTTATTCTGCCGCTGGTTTGTTTTATAATTATCGGTATTTATGGCAGGGATGTTTACAAAAAATATAATTTAGAAACTACCTTATGAAATTAAACAGACTTTGTTATGCCTGTGATCTTATTAATGATGCCGGGCTTATTGAAGAGTATGAAACTTATCATCAAAAGATTTGGCCAGAAATAGAAAAAAGTATTCTTGAGGCAGGCATTGCCGATATGGAAATTTACCGATGTGGAAACCGCCTTTTTATGATTACCGAAACTTCAGCCGATTTTGATCCTGAGGTTAAAAAACAAATGGATCTTGATAACCCAAAAGTGCAGGAATGGGAAAATTTAATGTGGAATTATCAACAGGCCATCCCGTTTGCTCATGAGGGCGAAAAATGGATCCCTATGAAACGAATTTTTAAGCTTTAGAAATACAACTGTCCTTTATGGACTGAATTAGAGCATGGTATAAAGCTCATATTTTTTTATTTTGAACGTTAGATTCTGGGGGCGATTCCTTCTTTAGTATGTTCTGTAGCATTGTTACCAATCCAACAAGATATAAATTCTTCTTTGTTACAGGTGATTAAGCCATAAGAAGGATCAGAAATATAGATTTTATCCTTTTTTATTTTATAGACTACCACAAAATGATTTTTGTTCCAATGGGCTATAAGAGGGAGCGGTGCTTCCTTCAGTTTATCAAAATCAAATTTTACCCCTAAGGATTTAAATCCTATGCTTTCAGCTGCATCACTTAGTTTAAGTAGGTTACTACCTACTCGTGTGGTTTCTAACGAATCTCCTGTAATGTGATAAGTTTACCATAATATTTAGCAATTATTCGTAAACAGGTAGGGCCACAATCTTTACTATCTGGTTGTTTGTAAAACGGGAATGATTTTTTCAATATGAAATTTTCTGATTAAGGAATATATTCATTTAATGATTTAAGGTCTTAGAACTACTATTAATTATCAACATTTTTTCTATATTCTTTAACGCAACTTCACTTGAACCTCTGTACAGAATTTTGAGATTGTTATCAAGTAAAATAAATGTTGGGTATTCTTTTATCCTCAAATCCGTTATTATACCTTTCCTATTGTTGCTGTCAACGTAAGCATGATTCCAATCCATGTTATTTTTTATGGAAAAATCCTTAACAACATCTATAGATTCATCCAATGCAATACTAATGACTGCAACGTCCTCATTATCCTGATGAAGTTTTTTTAGATTAGGTAATGATTTTAAACATGGCACACACCAAGTGCCCCAGAAGTCTAGTAAGATGAAATTTTTATTAGCTGAAAATTCTTTAATGGTAGTAGTATGATTTGTTAAAGATGTAAGATTGTAATTTTTGATTTTTACTCCTAATCTTTTACCCCGATACTCATCAATATTTTTTATTAAACTAAAATGTAATTTTGAAAGATTATTACTGACAGAATCGATTTTGTAAAAATCATTTGCTAATAATAATGTATCCCCTACTGAATAATAAAAATTTTCATTAAAACCAGTATCTTGATCTGAAAATAATACGCTTATGGGTTTCACAGAAATTGACACCCTATTTTTAACATATCCTTGCATAGCAACATCATAAATTGAGGTATCAATTTTTAATTGGCCTTTCCTTAAATCCATAAGCTCAAACGAAGTAGCTAACGATTTGTTTAAAGAATCTTTAAGAAATTGAGCATAAAAACTATTTGGATCCGGATATATTTTAATATCCCTTTTAAATACCTGATTTGATATTGAACCTTTTGAATTATATTTATATTCAACTACCGAGTCTTTATTTTTTATCAATTTTTTTTCCTCTTTAGAAAATTCGAAGATATGATCATCGCTAAAATCTTTATTGTTATTTAAATCTGCGATAATTATTTGTTCATTTCCTTTAAAACCTGAAATAATATTCAAATTTTCATTATCAAAAATTTCTAAGGAGTCTCTATAAAAACTTAATTCTTTTTTTTCACTAAAATAAGAAATTTCTAAAAAAAATCTACCGGTTTTAAAACTCTCTGTTTGCAATAAAAATGTATCTAATTTTGGAATTCCCTTAAAACTTTTAAGCTTATTGAGATAATATTTTTTTGAAATTTCAGCTGTTGAAAAGACTGGATATGTGGAATATTTTTTTGGGAAAGAAAATTTATCTTGGGTCGTTTGCGGAACCAATGATAGTTCTACTACTGGGTGATCCATTGGATTATGCTTTGGAATATTACAGCCAAAATTAATAATTAGTAGTAATGTTGAAATGAAAGGAATTAATTTTCGCATAATTAATTGTTAAAAATATACTTAAAATAAAAAGCAATCAAGTTATCAATACTTGGTAACTTGATTGCCAATTCTAATTAAAAATTATACCCATACACATGTTAATTGTACCTTTATGAGGACATGTCTTACTTGTGTCTTGAGGCTTACATTTATCAGCTTCGCTAGTACAATCAGCATCTGATTTACATTCATCATCGCAATCATCCTTAGGTATAGTAGTATAAGTAATGTTAATTTTTGGTAAATATTATAAAATTTTTATATTTTAACATAAATTATTTTAATAATAGCTCTTTAGCTTATGCTTTATTTTGGTAAACATGCAAAAAAAACTAATTTTTAAATTAAGTGGCTACATCAATATAGATAAGTTTAATTTTTAATAATTTTATTAAAAAAAATGATTTAAACCAAAAGATCCCGCCAATTTTTGACAGGATCTTAAATTTAATATTGGGGATTTTAGCAATCTTTTATTTCAGGTCTTCTAAGCTAACTTCAGTAATAAAATCCTCTTTAGGGGTTCTTACTTTTTTCATGTTTACTAACCAGTCATTTTCATCTTCACGATAACCTAATGGTAATAACAAGGTACTTTTATATCCTGTGCCTTCTAGTTGTAAGAGTTCATCCAGCTTCTCATTAAGGAAACCTTCCATAGGTGTGGTATCTACTTTTTGTTCAGCTGCTGCGGCAATGGCCATGGCAAAAGCAATATAACTTTGCTTAGAAGCATGATGTGCATGCCATTCCTGGCCTAGAGGTTCATAAATGCTAAGAATGTTAGCTTTGTAATCGTCCATATTGCTGTGCGGTAGCCCACGCTGATCCATGGTGTAGTTAAAAACTTCAGAAACACGCTCGTTGGTATATTTGTCCCATGCAACAAAAACAAGAAGATGAGAACAGTCAATAACCTGATTTTGATTCCAGGCGATGTCTTTTATTTTTTCTAATAAGGCTTTATCTGAAATTACCAACACTTTATAAGGTTGCAAACCTGATGAAGAAGGTGATAATCGAGTAGCTTCTAAAATGTAGTCTATTTTTTCCTGGGGTACTTTCGTCCCGTTCATTTTTTTAGTGGCATAACGCCATTTTAAATCGTCAATTAAGCTCATTATTTTTTTATTTATTCTTGTAGTATAATGGTCTCTAATGCTATCAAAAACTAACACTAACATTTAGGTTAGTGGTGATCTTTTTTGTTTTAGGGTATATTCTCTGAATAAAAAAGCCTCGCTGTGAGTACAAACGAAGCTTTAATTTTGAGCCGTTTCTGAAGGCTTATGCCCAGACTTCCTGAGAGATTTCTTTAATTAATTTTATTTTTTTCCATTGATCTTCTTCTGTTAGGATATTTCCTTCTTCAGTGGAAGCAAAACCGCATTGCGGACTCAGACTTAAACGCTCTAAATCTACATATTCTGCCGCTTCTTTTATTCGATTTATAATTACTTCCTTATTCTCTAAAGTTGCATTTTTACTGGTAAGTAATCCTAAAACAACTTTTTTATCCTTCGGGACAAATCTTAAAGGCTTAAAATCTCCAGAACGTTCATCGTCAAATTCCAGGTAAAAGTTTTCTACGTTTTCTTTTGCAAAAAGCGTATCGGCTATCGGCTCGTATCCACCTGAAGCCGCCCAGGTAGAATGATAATTTCCTCTGCAAACATGGGCTGATAATCGAAGATCTTCTGGTAAATTCTCCAGGGCCAGATTGTTTAACTTGAGATAAGTTTCTTTAAGCTCATCACGATTATAACCTTCACCAGCCATAGTTTTCCAGAAATTGGCATCACATAGCATAGCCCAGGTACAGTCATCAATCTTTAGATCGCGACATCCCAAATCATATAGTTTTAAAATAGTTTGATGATAAGCTGCTGCGATATCTTGAAATAATGCTTGCCTTTCTGGATAAAATTTGTTTACATAATCCTCATTATCACCTCTAACCAGTTCTGCATATAACTGTGCAGGGGCGGAAATGCTTTGTCTGGCGATATGATCTTTACCACAGTGCTTTTTTAGGAATGAAAAACTTTCAAATACAGGATGATCAGGATTAAATTTTAATTTTCCCGATAATCTTGCAGAGTCTTTTCTGGTTTCTTCTCCCTGAAATAAGTAGCCCTGATCTTTTAAAAAATGCTCAATACCGTCAAATCCCCAGAAGAAATCGAGATGCCAGTAACTTTGCCTAAATTCTCCATCAGATAAAGCTGTAAGTCCTGCTTTTTTTTGATTTTCGACTAGGTTGATAATTTCTTCGTCTTCGACCTTTTTTAGCTCCTTTGCCGTGATCTCTTTTTTAGCGAATTGTTCCCTGGCTTTCTTTAAGCGGTCGGGACGTAAAAAACTACCTACGATATCAGTTTTGTTTTGGATACTTGAGTGAATACACATAATGATTTTTTAGGTTTTTATATTGGTCAAAGTTATATATTGAGGTTTTTTTATCTAAAATTTGGTTTAAATTCAGTTTTAATAACTTCTTAAGCGTTATTTTTAGGAATATTGTATTTTTAATTGACTAATTTGCAATCTTAAACAGAATATTATCCTATGGAAAACTTAGATGAGGTTGATCTTAAACTTTTAAAAATACTTCACAATAACTCCAATTTTACCGTAAAAGAGTTGGCAAAGCAAGTAAACTTATCTGCTTCTCCGGTTTTTGAACGATTAAAAAGACTGGAAAAAAATGGGTATATAAAAAAGTATATTCCCATTTTGGATGCAGAAAAGCTGCATCAGGGATTTATTGTTTTTTGTAATATTAAGCTGAAAAAGCACGACAGGAATATCGGAAATGAATTTGTAGCCGATATTATGGATATCAATGAGATTGTAGAATGCTATAATATTTCTGGAGATTTTGATTTTTTACTGAAAGTGTATGCCAGGAATATGAAGCATTACCAGGATTTTGTATTTAATAAACTTGGCGGAGTAAAAAGTATTGGCACTACGCATAGTACTTTTGTAATGACTGAAATTAAAAATACGTACGGGATAGGAATTATTTAGTGAAATATACACCTTTGATGTTTAATCGATATCACTATTGTATGGTATATCTAAAACGTATCCCCTGTGATAACCTGAAGTAACCAAAAGCAAAATTCTCAGGATTCGTTTCGTTTACAAGATTACCACGAATGTTTGCAGGTGGAGTGCCAAACGGATTGGTTACCGCGCTTTCCAGGATAAGTTCCATATAATCATGAAACTGCTCTGAAATTGCACGAAAAGTAATATCTATTTCACTGCCGGGCTCCAGATCCTCATGAGAGAAATTTTGGTACATTTCATTGCCGTTAAAAAAATCATCACTGGAAAGATCATATTCCGGAAAATTAAGCACATCGCTTTGAAAGTCGGCCAGGTAAAAATTGGTTTCTTCTTCAGGATCATTATAATAAAACCTAACCTCCTTATCCTCTCCTAAAAAACCGCCATCTTCATATTGTTCGATTCGGGTAACTTCAGGAGAGGCGATTAAGCTTTCTGTAGCTGTATACACTTCTCCATCTACAATAACATTTAAGGTATAATTGCCGCCTATTTCAGGATCAAAGTTTGTACAGGTGTAGCTTCCTGGAGTTTCGGTTTCGGTAAAATAGAAAATTTTATTATTTTCATTTTTAATGGTTACAGTTGCTCCAGAAACACGAGTGACCTCAGTATTGTAATAATCGGTTAGTCTGGAAAGATAGATGGTTTGGTTTTCTCCAGTAGTACCCGAAAGCCAAAGAATTTCTGCATCTACCACCAGTCTGGGCTCTCCTTGTTCCAGATTCACATCAACAACGTCTTCGCAGGAAGAAGTGCTAAACATTAACAGCAGTATAAAAATATAAAGTAGGGGATATGTTGATATTAGAGATTTCATAGAGTTAAAACTTAAAATTATAAGAAACGCTTGGTAAAATACCGAAAATCGATAACCTTCTGGCTTCGTTTATTCCGGTATCATCGTTGGTAGTAAATCTTATAGATGCTGCATTCTTTCTGTTATAAACATTGTAAATACTAAATACCCAGTAGCTTTTCCAACTTTTCTCCCTGTTAGGCTTTGGGGTAAGCGTTGTCGCAAGGTCTAAGTGATGATAGAGAGGTAATCGATTTTCGTTTCTTATAGAATAATTAGGCACTGGGATGCCTCCAAATTCGTAATAGCCGTTTGGGTAGGTTACCGGCTGTCCCGATTGTAGCGCAAAGTTTGCACTAAAAGACCACTTTTTAGTATACTCGTAATTACCGGTAATACTAAGGTTATGCAATTTGTCGTAAGGAGATAAATACCAGTTACCGTTAGCGATCCCGGGTTCTTGTGGAGTCCTTCCTTCGGTTTTTTGTTCAGCACGGGATAAGGTATAAGAAATCCAACCGGTTAAATCACCACTGTTTTTTCTAAGTAATACTTCTAATCCGTAAGCCCTGGCTTTACCGTTTAACAGTACCTGCTCGATATCATTATTAGCAATAAGATTGGCGCCGTCTACATAGTCGATTCGGTTACTTATGTTTTTATAAAAAGCTTCCGTTTCCAGACTGTATCTATTTTTGTTAAAATTCCTAAAATAGCCTAAAGCGTATTGATCTAAAATCTGAGGTTGGATAAATGGTCCACTGGGCGTCCAAATGTTTACCGGGGTTGGTGACTGGCTGTTAGAAACAATATGTAAGTATTGCGCCATCCGGTTGTAACTTGCTTTAATCGAGGATTCATCATTTAATATATATGATAATGCCGCTCTTGGTTCTAAATTATTAAAGCTCGATATCACTTCACCAGACCCATAAAATTTTGTTCCTATAGGCGTTCCTTCCTGATAAATATTATAAACAGGATTGTATTCTACTGGGCTGTTTTCGTAAATTTTTACCTCTTGTTGCCCGTATCTGTAAAATGTGCTGTATCTAAGACCGTATCGTACTTCTAAGCGATCTCCTATCTTTTGGTTAACATCAATATAGGCAGAGGGTTCTAATGCATATTTACGATCTAATTCCCTGTAATTTACGGTAGATTCACTACTGTTAGGGATTAATATGCCTGGATTAAAATCGTAGTAAGTAGCCTCTATACCGTAATTAAGCTGAACGTTTTTTGATATGTAATGTTGCCAGCCATATTTTAATCCGTAACTTGCTATACCGCTATCCCAATTAAAACTAAGGGTATTTAAATTGAGCCCAAATTGGTAGTCACTATAGAAAATCGATAAATCGCTGGTGACATCTTTAGTAAAACGATGTTTCCAGTTTATCTTTCCCATAGCATTTCCATATCTGCTGGAGAAACTATCACTAATATCAAAAACATCTTTTCCTAAATAGCCTGAAAAATGCAGACTGTTATTTTCGTTGAGTTGATAATTCAGTTTAGCGTTAAGATCGTAAAATTTAGCTGAGTTTTCATTATCGGCAAGTTGCAAAAACAAGTGAGCATAAGAGGTTCTTCCTGCCAGCATAAAGGAAGCTTTGTCTTGTTGTAAGGGGCCTTCAACTTTCAATTTACTTGAAATTAAACCCACGCCACCTTCAAACTTAAAATCCTTATAATCCCCGTTATTCTGGGTAATATCTAGAACAGAAGAAACCCTGCCGCCGTACTTAGAAGGGATTCCCCCCTTATAAAGATCCAGGGAATTTACCGCATCGGCGTTAAAAACCGAGAAAAATCCAAAAAGATGGGAGTCACTGTAAATAGGAACATTATCTAATAAGATTAGATTTTGATCTGCTGCGCCACCACGAACATTAAATCCTGACGAACCTTCACCTGCATTAGTAACTCCCGGCAGTGTAAGTAAAGATTTTAAAGGATCGGGTTCCCCCAAAGCTACCGGTATTTGCTTAATTTCTTTCATGCTAAGGCTGTTCATGCTCATTTGGGGTTTTTTAATATTTGTCGCCTTATTATTTTGTTCAATAATCACTTCTTCTAAGGTTTCACCGCCAGGTTGCATTTGAAGGCTCCAATCCATATCGCGATTAAGTAAGATGCTTTTAGTAATGCTATTATAACCTAAAAAGCTAATGGTGACTTCATGTCTTCCCTGCGGAAGCTGCAGTGAGAATTTGCCTTTCTCATCGGTAGTCGTCCCCTTTTGAAGTTTCTGAACTGTAATACTGGCTCCAAAAAGAGGCTGATTATTCTCGTCATAAATACTTCCCGAAAGAGTGTGGGGTGACTGAGTATCCATCTTGATTCCATGGGGTTTTATTGTAATATTATTACCCAGCGCCTTAAAATCGTGCGGAAGTTTAAGGTTAAGTTCTTTGATTAAATCGCTGATACTGATGTTTTCATAATCCATCTCGATATTAAAAGTGAGTTGAGAACTAATTTCTTCGGCATAAGCCAGTTTATAATCAGATTGTTTTTCGATCTGATCTTTAAGCGTATTCATCGTATTCCCTTTTTCAATCTTTATGGTGAGATTTTGGCAGTTAAGGCCGAAGCCATAAATACATATAAAACAGATTAAAAAATATTTCATTTCTTAATAATATTATTGGTTGGTACAGACGTTTGTTTTCTAAAGATCACCGTGTTATTGAAGCGATCTATGCTGTAGTTAAGATTGTGTATTTCTGCAAGTATTTTTAGAGGGATCTCAATGTCTTCTTCTTTCTTTATCCGCAGTGTGATTTGTTTACTTAAAAAAGCTTCTGGAACAGCTATTTTAAATGCATATTCTTGCTCAAGAAAACTAATGATGTTTTTTACACTCTCTTTTTCAAAGTCTACATGGTTTTTGAAATGCTGGATCTTAGTCGCTCCATCTTCAAGAATAAATTCTTCTCCCGGTAACAAAATCCAGTTTTTGGATTGCCCCTGAACAGTCATTTTTACTTTGCCTTCATGCAATTTCACACGCGTCTGGATTTCATTTTCAGCAATGGTAAAGGACGTTCCTAAAGCCGTAGTTATGGTTTTGTTATTAATCACTTTAAAAGGATGATTTTTGTCTTTTCTAACTTTAAAAAAGGCATTTCCTTGCAAAGAAACCTCCCGATTATTGCTATAGTCTTTAGAATAAGTGATTTTTGAATGTGATTGAAGCCTAATTTCACTACTATCAGGTAAAAAAATCAATTTAAGTTTATTTCCTGGATTTTCAATATGTATGACGGAAGCAATTTGCTGTGCTGGATGATGGATACGATTTAGGATGTAAAAACCAGTTCCTAAAATCACCATTATCGCAATAGCAGCAGCATACTTTATGAAAGTAGAGGTTTTAGGATAAGGATGTTTTAAATGATTACTAGAGAATTTTTCCCAGGACTTTTCTTTTTCGGTGGAAGGAATTTCAGGTGAATTTTCTTTCCAGTACTTATCGAATTTTTTTTCGATTTCGCTTTTCTTCATCAGGAAGCTTTAAGTAGTTCGCAATTAAATCCTTCGCTTTTAATGCTAGTGAGAAAGTGATCTTTAATAATTTCTGTCTTAGAAGATACAATGATTAGAATTTCATCTTCTAGAGTAAAAGGATGAATTTCACAATCTGAAAAATTGAACGCCAGTACCTTTAAAAGATAAACCAATCGCTCCTGTTCGATAATATCTAATTTATAAATCTCGAAAATCATATTGAGCATTTTTATACAATACAATTGGGTGCGTAAAAGTTCCTAAGCCTTTTTGATATTTTTTCGGATAAAATTATTTGCCAGGTAAATATGGTTGGCGATCGTTTTTTGTGAAAGTTGGGTAAGGCTAGCAATTTCCTGGTAAGAATAATTGTCGATTTTGTGTAACTTGAAAATCTTTTTTTGTTGAACCGGAAGTTCTTCTATTAATTTATGTAGCTTTTCTTTTTTGAAGTTGGTCTCATTTTCCGGCTCGTCGTTTTCTATTTTACTGTTAAGAAAATCGGGTTGAAGCGGAATTATTTTTTTCTCCCGGTTAAGATGATTGAATATAATATTTTTACAAATCACTATAATCTGTGCTTCTAGCGGTACATCTTCTTTTAACTGATGCCTGTTTTTGTAGATTTTTAAAAAGGTTTCCTGAATAAAATCTTGTGGGGTGAATACTTTAAAATTGAATTTTTTACAGATATGAAAAAGTTTATCGTAATAAAGAAAATAGATCTCTTTAAAGCTTGTTGTTTTGCCTTTCTTTAAATCTAGAATGATCTTTTGGTTATTTTCCATCAACGATTAGACGCGGTTTTCTATAAAACGTTAATAGCCATAATTTAATTATATCTAAATTTATCATTAATAGCAGATTTGTTTAATTTAAAATTAGATTGTAGATTTGTCAGCCTTTTTTTAATTATTGTTTAATTTTCGACAATTAATAAGAGGTTAAAAAAATTCCTAATACAGGGAAAACAAAAATATAGGTGATTTAGGTCACCCGTAGATTTAAAAAAATATTTTTTGAATCTTAAAATTTAGTTGTGTTGTTTGTTCCAAGAAATTGGAACTTGTAGGTAAACCTTTTAAGGCTTTTTAGCTTTGGGAATACCAATGAGAAGCTTTTTTCCGTTGATTCGGGAAGAGGCTTTTTTGTTTTTAAGGCTTTCCGTATTCAATGGCTATGATTTTAAAATTTGGGTTAGAGGTACTGACTCTTTAATGTGTGGCATTAATCAACAAATTGTGTGGTGGTGCTAAGTGCAGAATACCCCAAAAACTCATAAAAAAGTATTAAAAATCATATCCGAGAACGTTTGAAATCAAAAGGTATGTAAATTGTTACATCCATAACAGAAATAATCTCTACTTATGGATAAGAAATATAAATTTTCAATGGTGAACAAATTTGCAATACTTTTCATTTCATGTACTCTTTTAAGCCTTACTTCCTGCAAGGAAGAAGAAAAGGTGGATGAAGGATTACCGCTGCCAGTGGTATCCCTTAAAGAGCAAAATGCCTCTAAAGGTTTTGAATATATCGGTTCTATAGAAGGGGTTGAAACAGTAGAAATTCGTCCTCAGGTAGATGGGATTTTAGAAGAAATTTATGTTGATGAAGGTGATTTTGTTGAAAAAGGACAGCCATTATTTAAAGTTAATAGTCAGCCTTATATGGAAGATTATAAAAACGCAATGGCCAATGTAGCCTTAGAGAGAGCAAAAGTCGAAAAAGCAAAAAGTGATTTAGACCGTTTACAACCACTAATAGACAACGAAGTGATTTCTGAAGTACGAAAGAAATCTGTAGAAGCCGATTATCAGGTAGCCTTATCTTCCTTAGAAAGAGCGCAGGCACAGGCAGCCAATATGAGAATCAATCTTAATTTTACCACAATTAAAGCTCCCGTAAGCGGATTTATGGGGAGAATTCCTAAATCTCCGGGTAACGTTGTTAAGCAAACAGATGAAAAACCACTTACCATATTATCTAAAGTAGATGATATTTATGTGTATTTCTCTATGAGCGAGTCTGATTATTTGTACTACGAAAGAGCAAAAAACGATACTCTTTACAATAAAATGAATAATAAGGTAAAGTTGGTTTTAGCCGACGGATCTGTTTACGAACATACCGGAAAGGTAGATGCTAATTCTGGGCAAATCGACCGTAATACTGGTTCTATTACTTTAAGGGCGAGATTCCAAAACCCAGATACCCTGTTAAGATCGGGGAATACTGGTAAAATTTTAATGGAAGAAATTTATCCAAAAGCTATTTTAGTACCTCAAAGTGCCACAACATTTATTCAGGATAAAAAATTCGTTTTTGTTTTAGATGAAAATAATATAGCACAACGTAAAGAGATTATAACTGAAGGAAGATCTGGAGATAATTATATCGTAAGTTCTAAAAGTTTATCCCCAGACGATCGTATCGTGCTTTCTGGTTTGGATAAGCTGGCCAACGGCATTAAAGTAAAGCCTATTGAAAGAGGCCGTTTGTTATCCCAGGTTCAGGAATAAGCTCACTTTAACTACCCAATCAAATAAAATTGCATGTTTAAGAAAATAATAAAAAGGCCAGTCCTTACACTGGTTATCACTATCATATTGCTTTTAGCCGGGGCGGCAAGTATCACCTCTTTACCGGTAGAACGTTTTCCGGAAATTGCTCCGCCCAGTGTTAGTGTACAGGTATATTATCCAGGAGGTAACGCTGAAACTGTAGCAAAATCCGTTTTATTGCCTATTGAAGAGGCTATTAACGGGACAGAAAATATGTCTTATGCGAATTCTACCGCAACCAACTCGGGTAGAGGGCGTGTAACTGTTTATTTTAAACCCGGGACAGATCCAGATCTGGCTGCTGTAGATATTCAAAACCGAATTTCTACTATTACTTCTATGATCCCACCTGAAGTTTCTGAAGCAGGAATATCGGTGACGAAAAGGATGAAAGGGAGTATCATGACGATCAATATTTATAGTGATGATCCTACTTACGACGAAACCTTCTTAAACGCATTTACCAGAATTAATATTCGTAGGGAATTAAAGCGTGTAGACGGGCTTGCTGAAGCTTCTATTTTAAGACAGCGTGATTACGCTATGAGAATTTGGTTGAATCCGCAGAAAATGGCTTCTTACCAGTTAACGCCACGTGATGTTTATAATCAGATTAAAGATCAAAACTTCGAGGCGGCACCAGGTAAATTCGGAGAAAATTCAGAAGAGCTTTTTGAAATTATCATGAAGCACGATGGCCGATTTAGCCAGCCCGAAGATTACGAAAATCTGGTAATTAAAACTAAAGATGAAACCTCGTTGCATTTAAGGGATATTGCAAGAGTAGAATTTGGTGCTTCTAATTATACCAGTGAGAATAGATTAAACGGAAAACCATCGGTAACCATAGATATCGTACAGCAAAATGGAGCCAACGCAATGGAAATCGATAGTCGTATTCGTGAAATCCTAGAAGAGCAGTCACGTTTATTTCCAGATGATGTACATTACGAAATCACCTATAGTGTAAGAAACCAGATCGACGAATCGATGAGTCAGGTGGAACACACCCTTGTCGAAGCCTTTATTTTGGTTTTCCTGGTGGTTTTTATTTTCCTTCAGGATTTTAGAGCAACCTTAATTACTGCAATTTCTATCCCGGCATCTTTATTAGGTACTTTCTTTTTCTTAAATATCATAGGGGCCTCTATGAATGTTTTAAGTATGTTCTCCCTGGTGTTGGCTATTGGTATTGTGGTAGATGATGCCATTGTGGTGATGGAGGCTATACACGAAAAAATGACACATCATAAAATGCCGGTTAAAGAGGCTGTAAGTTCTGCAATGGACGAGATTACCGGAGCTATTATCTCCATTACGGTAGTAATTGCAGCGGTGTTTGTGCCGGTTGGATTTTTAAGCGGTCCTGTAGGGGTATTTTATCAGGAGTTTGCCTACACAATTATATTTGCCGTATTAATTTCTGCGATCAATGCACTTACTTTAACACCGGTTCTAAGTAAAATTTTCTTCGGGAAAAAGGATAGAAAAAAGGATAAACGAGGTATTGCAAGAGCAATTTCGAATTACAGGCAGTTTAGAAAGGCTAAAGTGTTACGTAGAAAAGGATTTAGGAAATTCGACACTTTCTTTGATCGTTTTACGCAAAAATATTTAAATGCCGTTCGTTGGATTTTAAATAGAAAATGGGTTGGTCTGGGAGCCTTGGCAGTTATTATTGGTCTAACCGTATTTTTATCTAAAATTACGCCCAGTGGATTTATTCCTACAGAGGATGATAACTTCCTGATTTTATCCATGAAAATGCCAGAGGGATCTTCATTGCATCGAACAAATGTTGCCTTAAGAAAAGCTGATTCGATATTGCAACAGCAACCCGCAGTAAAAGGAGTGAATACAGTATCTGGTTTTAATGTAGTAGACAATGCTAATAGTCCTTCTTCTGGTTTAGCTTATGTGCAATTAAACCCCGCTGATGATCGTGGCGAAATCCATGAGATTCAGGCAGTGATTAAAGATTTATTGTCAAAATTAGATGAAATACCGGAAACCGATTTCAATATGTATCCAAGGCCTACCGTACAGGGGTTTGGTAATTTTGACGGAGTGCAGTTTATGCTTCAGGATAGGGCTGATGGTGATTTAGGTGATTTTGGACAGATTGTAAATGAATTTATGAATACCCTTAATAATCAGAAGGAAGTTGAAAATGCCTTTACGTCGTTCAATCCTAATTTCCCACAATATCGTTTGGATATCGATTACGAAAAGGCAAAGAACATGGGGGTAAGCGTAAAAGATATGATGTTTACTATCCAGTCTTACTTTGGTAGGGTTCAGCCGGGAGATTTTAACCGGTTTAGCAGACAGTATGGTGTTTACATGCAATCTGATATTCAGTTCAGGGAATCCCCGGAATCATTTAATAGTATTTTTGTGAAAAATGATGAAGGTGAAATGGTGCCGGTTAATACGATTGTAAAACTTAAACAAACCTACGGTCCAGAGGTTGTTAACCGTTACAATCTTTATAATGCAGCAAAAATAAATGTTACTCCCGCAAAAGGATATAGTACCGGGGATGTAATGAATATGATCGAAGATCTTACCGCCAAGAAACTTCCGGCTACTTTAAGTTATGAGTGGACGAGTATGAGTTTAGAAGAAAAGAATTCTGGCGGGGATACGATTATTGTGTTTATCATCATCATCTTACTGGTATATTTTATTCTGGCTTCACAGTACGAAAGTTTCTTATTACCATTGGCCGTAATGTTGTCATTGCCGGTAGGTATTTTTGGGGTGTTTACAGCTATTAATATCGCAGGGATCGACAATAATATTTATGTCCAAATTGGTATTATAATGCTTATTGGTTTACTGGCCAAGAACTCTATTTTGATTGTAGAGTTTGTAGCTCAAAAGCGAAGGGCAGGTTTTACCGCCTTCGATGCGGTGATCGAGGCCAGTGCATTAAGGATTAGGCCCATTATCATGACGTCTTTGGCATTTACCGTAGGATTAGTACCGTTAATGTTTGCCGAAGGTTCATCAGCACAGGGAAATCACTCGGTTAGTATTGGTACTGCAGGTGGAATGATAAGCGGAATTGTTTTGGGTATTTTTATAATTCCTGTTTTGGCTTATGTATTTCAGGTACTTCATGATAAAATGAATCTGGAACGTTATGCCGAGTAAACCAAAATCAATTAAAAAAACGAAGATGAAAACGAGTTTTCTTTCAACTATAAATTCAAACAATAAATCAAAACTTTCAGCAGGATTTTTAAAAGCTGCTCTAGGGGCTTTTGCAATGATCTTTGTGGTGAGTTGTAAAGTAGGAGAAGAATATACGCGCCCGGATTTTGGTGATGATGTTTCCTCAGAATTTTACGCGGGAGGAGAGAAAGAGGAGACCTTAGCTGTAGATTCACTAAATTCAAATGAAGTGAATAATGATACCATTCCAATGTCTGAAATTCCATGGAAAGATTATATTACAGATAGGACATTACAAAACCTAATCGATACGGCTTTAGTAAACAATATTGATTTGCAAAAAGCCATGAAAAACATGGAAATTGGAATGGAAGAACTTGCGCAGTCTAAGGCAAATTTTTTCCCCTCCTTAAATGCGAGACCGGCAGAGTACCGTAGGGATTATTATTCTGAAAATTTTAATAACTATGGTTCTAATCGTGCCAGAAGAAACCATGGGGAAAATCCTCCGGAGAGCTTTTATACCGAGCGTTTAGAATATGCCTCTGCTTTGCAGGCCAACTGGGAAATTGATGTATGGGGGAAATTACGTTGGCAAAAAGAAGCGGCCCGTGCGCAGTTTATGAAGAGTAAGGAGTTTAAAAAAGCAGTGCAAACTTCGCTAATTTCAGAAGTTGCTGCAACCTATTTTAATCTTGTAATGCTTAAATCGCAGATAGAGGTTGCCCAGAAAAACTATGCCCTAAGCGATAGTACTTTAAATATCGTACAGTTGCAATACGATGCAGGAGAGTCTACTTCGCTGGCCATTCAGCAAACAAAATCACAAAAGTTAAAGGCCAAAACTTTAATTCCGCAGTTAGAGCGTCAGTATGTGATTATGGAAAATAAGCTGAACCGTTTATTAGGACGCTCCCCTAGAGAAATACAAATTGATACCGATTTCGAGGACATAGAATTTCAAGAGAGATATACTTCAGGAGTACCTTTAGAATTAATTAAAAACCGTCCAGATGTGGCCATGTCTGAATATGAGCTTATCACTGCTAACGCCGATGCCGGTGTTGCCAATGCGTTGCGATATCCTTCATTAAGTATTGGTGCTTCAGCGGGTTTAAATTCGTTTAAATTAGAAGAATTTTTTGATCCTGTGGGCTCTGGTTTTGCTTTGTTAAACGGCGCTATTTTTCAGCCAATTTTTAATAATAGAAAACTAAAAACCAATTATAATGTCGCCTTATCCCAAAAGGAAATTGCTCAATTAGATTTTAAAGATGACCTTATTACAGCGATTGCAGACGTTTCTAACTCTTTGGCAAAAATGGAGAAGCTAAAGGAAGAATTTGCTATTGCGCAAGAGCGTATTGAGGTTACTCAAAAGGGACTAAAAGATGCCGGAATGCTTTTTAAAGGTGGTTATGCCAATTATCTGGAAGTGATCTCGGCACAAAGTGACGCTTTGGAAAGTGAACTTAATTTAATCAATATTAAAAATCAATTGCTAATCGCGAATGTAGAATTATATCGTAGTCTTGGCGGTGGCTGGCAATAATATCTTTTTGAAGTTGCAATTATTTGATAATCAACATTAAATACCTGGAGATAAAGTAAAAATTTCTAATTAATGCCTCATTGGTTTGCTTTGGGGTAGTTTAGCTATGTGGAAAATAGCCTATTCTTCGATAGGCTGTTTTCCATTCATATATTCGCTAGGGGTCATTTTAAATTGTTTTTGGAAATTTCGACCAAAACTGGTTTGTGATTTATACCCCACAATTTCAGAAATTTCATAGATCTTATATTCTCCAGATTGTAATAATTCGGCGGCCTTCTTTAAACGAGCGATGTTTATTAGTTCATTGGGACTTAAATTCGAAAGGTCTTTGATCTTTCGGTATAAGGTAGAACGACTCATATTCATAATATCGGCAAGGCTGTCTACATTCAGGTTTTGATCGGAGAGATTATCGTAAATTAACTTTTCAAGTTTATTGATAAACCTCTCATCGGTTTTGGTATGAGCAATACTCTTAATGTGCGAAAGCGGGGAGCTGGAATAGAACTCCATAATATGCCTTCTGTTTTCAATAAGATTGCTTACCTGTACCTTTAGATATTCTAAAGAAAACGGTTTTTCGATATAAGCGTCGGCACCGGCTTCTAAGCCCTGAATTTTTGATTGCATGGCATTTTTGGCAGTAAGCAGGATCACAGGTATGTGGCTTGTTTCTAAATTGGTTTTTACGTATTCACAAAACTCAAATCCGTCCATTCCATTCATCATCACATCACTGATGATTAAATAGATATTTTCTTTTTTGAGAATTTCGATAGCTGTTTCTGCATTTGTAGATTTAAAAACGGCGTATTCTTCTTTAAAATCATCAGCAATAAATTTTAGCAACTCTCTATTATCTTCCACGATTAATATTCCTGAGTTTTCAGCCGTGTTGTTTATAATTTCTTCCTGTGGAATTTCTTCTTGCTGACGTTCGATAACTTTTGGCTCCTTTTTATACGAGTTAAATTCCTGCTCTTGCCGAAGTGGTAATTTTAAGATAAAGGTGTTTAAATGGGTATCTTCATTGGCAAGGATGAGCTGCCCGCTGTGTAACTCGGTTAAACTGTAAGCCAGGCTTAAGCCAATACCTGTACCGGTTTGATTGGAAACTTCATCCGTCCTAAAGAAGGGTTCAAATATGCGTTTTTTGAGGTGTTGCGGAATCAAACTTCCATCGTTTTGTACTTTTAAGATAAATTCGGAGTCAGTGACTTCCAGCTTCAGGATCACTTCATTTTTAGCATATTTAATCGCATTATTAAAGAGGTTGCTCATAATTTTTTTTATAGCTTCTTCATCAACAAAAGCCATCACCTCTTCCTGCGGAAGTTTCATCCTAAAATCTACCGCTTTTTCCTGAATAAGCTCGCTAAACCTGGTATAAGTGTTCCTAAGCGTTTCTGAAATGTTAATTTCAACAAAAGTGAGTTTTATATTTTCAATTTCTGTTTTCCTAAAGTCTAACAATTCATTTACCAGATTAATAAGTCTTTCGGTATTTTTTTCCATAATAGAAAGGCTTTTTTGCATTATCGGCTGGTCTTTGGTTTGGCCAATGAGCTTTTCTAAAGGTGTTTTAATAAGTGTTAGCGGGGTACGAATTTCGTGGGCTACGTTCGTGAAAAACTCAATTTTAGACTGATAAATTTCTTTTTCTTTTTCATCCTGAAATGCTTTAATCTTCCGGTTATTTTTACGTTGTACCCTATAATGATAATATCTAAGGGAAAGAGCAAAAAGTAGTATAAATACTAGAGTGTATAAGAAAATGGCCAGCTTGCTAAAGTAAAAGGGAGGTAGAACTTCAATTTCTAAAGCGGCAGTTTCTTTATTTTCTACCCCTGTACTATTGGTACTTTTTACCTGAAATATATAATTGCCTGACGGTAACTCTGTGAAATTTACGCTATGCTTTGTTTTTAGTGGTATCCATTTGTCATTAAGCCCTATAAGGCGGTAGGCATACTCGGTCATTTCTGGTGCTGTAAAACTTAGTGACGCAAAATCCAGGCTAAAAGTAGATTGATCTGCAGTTAAGATGATTTTTGAGGTTTCAGTAATCGATTTTTCCAGCGGAGAATTTTGAGCTCCTACTTTTATGGATTCATTATTAATACTAAGATTGGTAATATAAACCGGCGGATCGTAATTGTTTTTTATAAATTCATCTGGATGAAAACTAACTAAACCTTTTACGCTCCCAAAGAACATTCGGCCTTCGTTATTTTTATAAGCTGAACTATAATTGAACTGGTCACTTAATAGGCCATTTGCTTTAGTGTAAGTTTTAAAACTTTCTTTTGAAGGATTAAAATGCACCAGTCCGTTTGAAGTGCTAATCCATAAACTGGCATCATCATCTTCTAAAATAGAATAGCTAACATTGCTTGGAAGACCATCCCTGGTATTATAATTTTTAAAATCATTAGAAGTGGGCTGATAGAGGTTTAGTCCATTTTCTGTAGTGATCCAAATATTTTCTTTGGAATCCTGAAAAATGCCATTAATCACATTGCTGCTAATGCTGGTAGAATCTTGCCCATCGTATCTAAAATAGCCTTTTTTTTGTGTTTTGGGATTATAATAATAGAGACCATCCCAATATGTTGCGGCCCATAAAGTTCCGTCTTTACTTTCTAAAAATGCGGCATAATGAAAATCCTGAGGAAAACCTTTTAGGGGATTAAAATGATCTTTTTTGCGATTGTAGGTATAAATACCCAGGGAAGCCATGACATAAACGCTGTCGTCTCTTCCTTTATAAATATCCAGGATAAAATTATTTCCAATACTATAAGGGTTGCCTTCTTCCTGCTCATAGTGCCTAATTATTTGATTACTATTGATGTCGAATACATCCAGGCCATGTTCAAAAGTGCCAACCCAAAGTTCATTATCTAAAGGTAAAATTCCATGAATATTGTAATGGGCAATATTCGAGTTTTTAGGAGTGAAAGTTTGAAATTTACCGGTGTTAGGATCTAGTTTGTTCAAGCCGGCATCTTCTGTTCCTATCCAATAATCACCATTCTTGTCCTGGTGTATTTCTCTTACGGCATTTCCGCTGATACTATTTTCGCCCTCTTTAGGGAAATATTTCTTAAAGGGTGTAAACTCTTTTGGCAGATAATTCACGCCGCCAAAATAACTACCTATCCATGTACCGCCCTCTTTATCTATTGTCATCGTATAAAGCGCATTATCGGTTAATGAATACGGGTCATTATAGCTTTTTTTAAAATTTGAATATGTTTTGGATTTGGTGTCATAGATCAGAAGTCCGCTTTCTGTGGCCAGCCAGATAGTTCCGTTTTCTTTTTCTACGATGTCCCTTACGTATAGCTGTTCATTATAATTATTGATTAATTTTTTTGTAGTTCCCATTTTGATGTCATACACGAATGCCCCATGATGACGCGTACCAATAATCATATGTGATTTACTTATCCCTTTTAAAGCTGTGATGATTACAGGAAGATCGTCCGCTATAGAGCCAAAACCTAAAGTTATTGGTTTAAAATTTCTGCTTTCTTCGGAGTATTGATAGACATTTTCGCCTGAAGCCGCCCAAATATTTTGGTTGCTATCTTTTGATAGCAAAATGGCATAGAAATCATCATAAGATTTAAGATTAAGGCTGGATAAGGTCTCTTGCTGCTTAAAGTATAAAGTACCTCCTGCGATAAACCATAAATTGTTGTTTTTATCAGCCTCAATGTCCAATATGGGTTTGGTAATAGCAGGGGACAAGGCACAAAAACTTTCTTTTTGGTTATCGTATCTAAAAAGACCATTGTCGGTACCTACCCATAAATAATTTTTTCCTTCATAAAGACAACGAATATAATTACTGCCAATACTTCTATCGTCTTTGCTATTATGATGAAACAATTTAAAGTTATAGCCATCAAAGCGATTTAGGCCGTCTTTTGTACCAAACCATAAGAATCCTCTTTTATCCTGTAACATAGTGATCACAGAATTATGGCTTAATCCATTTTCAACCTGGTAGTGTTTAAAATAAAGTTCCTGCGTGGTGGCCAAATTGGTCAAAAACAGGCTACAAATTATTCCATATAAAACTTTCTTCATCAAACCCATTCAATTTTAGAGAAAATTAAGAATTATCATTCAACTATTCGTTTCAAATCACTTCATATCGTGTCAAATTCGATGAAACTCTAAGGAAATCTTAAAATTTGAACAATTTGGATGAAAGAATGAAACAAAATATCATATAAAAATTATTTAAAAAGAATCTACTTTGAATATCTCAATAATCACTTCTATTATTTATTAAATACTAAATATGAATATATAATTATTAATGAATTAAAAAACTAAATCGTTTTCGCATGATTTCTATTTGTAGAGATCTATTTACCTACTATTTAATCATATTTAAAATGAAAATTCGATGAAAAAAAATTTACAAACACTTAAAAAGCCTGTTTTGCTATTTTTTCTGTTGTGGTTTGGCGTAGTTCAAAAAGGTTTTGCGCAAGAGACAATTACCGTTACAGGAAATATAACCTCAGCCGGAGAATTGCAGGAAGCATTACCTTTTATTAATGTTCTTGTGCAGGGGACTAATAAAGGAACCACAACCGATTTTGATGGAAACTACAGTATAGAGGTTGCTCCAGATGCCACCCTTATATTTAGTTATCTGGGATATAAGACAAAAACGCTTAAGGTGGATGGACGCACCGAAATAAATATCCAGTTAGAAGAAGATGTTGCGGGGCTGGACGAAGTACTTATAACCGGATATACTTCTCAGGATAAAAAATCGATTACCGGTGCAATTTCAAACATTACCAGTGAGGATATAGAAAAAGTTCATGGAGGAGCGACCGTTTCTTCTGGTCTTGCTGGGAAAATTCCAGGAGTTAGCTTTAGAATGAATGATGGTCGCCCGGGCGCAAGTGCTTCAATCCAAATTCGTAATATGGGAGATCCATTATATGTAATAGACGGAGTGCAGCAGGATGCCGGTCAATTTAATAATCTTTCACCTAATGATATTGCGAGTATTACAGTGCTAAAAGATGCCTCGGCCGCTATTTATGGAGTTAGGGCGGCAAATGGTGTGGTGGTGGTTACCACCAAAAAAGGAAAAAGGGGGACGCGTAGTGCTGTAAATATAAATGCTTACGTAGGCTGGCAAAACTGGTCTCGGTTTCCCGAAAGTGTAAATGATTCCTACCAGTGGATGTTAGGTAAAGCCGCAGCTGAAATTAATCAGTTTGGATCTACAGATATTACTGCTGAAGAATTAGAACGATACAGAATTGGTGAAGAACGAGGCTATCAGTCTTTTAACTGGAAGGATTTTATTATTAAGAAGAATGCGCCTATGCAAAACATTAATGTTAGCGCAAGCGGAGGATCAGAAAATATTAATTATTACCTCTCTTTAACGCATTTGGATCAGGAGTCTGTTTTAGGTGATGAATTTACCTTTATGCGAGATAATATTCAAAGTAATGTTGATGCAAATATTACAGACCGTCTTAAAGTAGGTGTTCAGATCAATGGTAGGATAGAGAAGAAAGAAAATCCAGGAATCCCGGGATATGATGATTACTGGTTACCAAGATTTGCCATCTTAAGGAACCGTCCTTTTGAACGTCCTTATGCCAATGATAATCCAGAATATCTAAATGATATTGGGCATAACGAAACCAACTGGGGGCTTCATAATTTTAAGACCGGTGGATATTATCGTGATACCTGGAGGGTTTTACAAACTAATTTTACTGGGGAGTACGATATGCCATTTATAGATGGATTAAAGCTTAAAGGCATGTATTCGTATTATATCGCAGATCGTTTTCAAAATGGTCACGAATATACCTACGAAGCCTATACTTATAATCCAGATGATGATACTTACGAGGTTACCGGAGGCAGTACCAACCCGTTTAGAGAACGTACGGCCGAGAAAGTTTTTAGAAAAACCTATCAGGGACAATTACAGTATAAAAAAGATTTTGGTGATCACGCCGTAGATGCCGTTTTTATAGCAGAGCGATTAGAAAACCGATTTTTAAGACAGTATGTGCATTCGGTACCAAGTACGAACACTCTTCCTTTGATTTATTTTTCTGATATGGATCAATATGATGATTCAGAAAATGAAGAAGCCAGGATTGGTTATATCGTCAAAGTGAGCTACAACTATAAAGACAAGTATTATCTTGATATTTCGGGTCGTAGAGATGCTTCCTGGAAATTTGCGCCCAATAAGCGGGTAGGCTATTTTCCTTCAATTTCAGGAGGTTGGCGAATTACAGAAGAAACGTTCTTCCAAAATCTGATGGGGAATAACAGCGTCCTGGATAACCTAAAGTTTAGGGCCTCCTATGGGGAGCTTGGGGATGATAATATTGATATTGGAGCTTTTGACTATCTCACTGGATATAATTATAATCAGGGCGTGGCCATTTTAGACGGGGAAGCGGTTATCGCTAGTCGTGATAAAGGACAGCCTATTACCAACCTAACCTGGTTTAAAAGTAGAATTACAGATATTGGAGCTGACTTTTATCTTTTCAACAATAAATTGTCTGGATCTTTTGATTACTTCTACCGTAAAAGAACCGGTTTAAGAGGTAGAAAATACGATATTCTTATTCCTAACGAACTTGGCTATGGCCTACCAGATGAGAACGTAAATAGCGATGCACAATATGGTATCGAAGGGGCATTGTCGTATTCTAAGAAATTTGGAGAAGTAAGTTTAACCGTTTCTGGTAATGCCTCTTTATCCAGGAGTAAATTTTTGGAATCTTACAAGCCAAGATTCGATAATTCGTACCAAAGATATAGAGCTTCAGGAGAACATCGGTTTAACAATATTTTCTGGGGCTTGCAAGCCATCGGGCAGTTCCAGTCTCAGGAAGAAATTGATAATTATCCGGTAGATATCGATGGACAGGGGAATAGTACCTTATTACCTGGAGATATTATTTACGAGGATATCAACGGAGATGGTAGAATTGGTTGGTACGATGAAAAACCAATTGGTTATAACAGCTATAATCCCATGGTAAATTTTGGGTTTAGTTTAAACCTTGCTTACAAAGGATTTGATTTTACTGCAGATTTTTCAGGAGCTTCAGGTTACTCATGGAATCAAAACTGGGAACAAAGATGGCCTTATCAAAATGAAGGTGCTTTAAATACTATTTTTCTAGATAGATGGCATCGTGCAGATCCATTAGATATTAATAGTGAATGGATCCCAGGTAAATATCCGGCAATTCGTTATAACGATGGGGGGCATAGTAATAATAGAAATTCTACTTTCTGGCTACATAATGTTACTTATTTAAGAGCTCGTACACTGGAGTTAGGTTATGCCTTGCCAGAAAGCATTCTGGACAAGATCAATTTAAAAAGAGCAAGATTTTACGTGAATGCTTATAACCTGTTCTCTATAGATAATCTTGAAGAATATGGAATTGATCCCGAAATATCTGACGAAAACGGATTGCAATACCCGCAAAACAAGTTCGTGAACGTTGGTGTTAACATTTCAATCTAAAAAACAAACTACAATGAAAAAACTTCTATACATATTAAGTTTTTCTGCTTTACTGGGTAGCTGTACATCAGATTCAGAATTTCTGGATAGAGAGCCCACTAACATTTTAGGGCAGGAAGAGACATTTAATCGACCAGATCTGGTACTTTCTGTATTGGCAGATTTATATAATCGCTATTATGATTTTGGAACGGTAGAAGACTGGTCATCCTTAGCACAATTTAATGTTGCTTTTTGGTCTGAGGCCGGGAGATACGGTGAATTTCAGAACGGTGGCTGGGGCTACGGCGCCTGGGGAACCTGGGATTATGGATATATACGGGAAATGAACCTGTTTCTTGAACGCCTGGAACAGTCGACCGAGTTAGAAGCTTCAGAACAAGCACGATTTATGGCTGAAGGTAGATTTTTAAGAGCTTCTTACTACTTCACCATGGTAAAAAGAATGGGAGGTGTACCTATAATTTTAGAATCAAAAACCTATGATTTTAGCGGGGATGCGACCTATTTAAGATTCCCTAGAAATACGGAAGCTGAGGTTTATGATTTTGTAATTGCTGAAGCAGAAGAAATTATGAATGATCTTCCGGCAAGTGCAGATGTGAAATCTAGAGCAACAAAAGCTGCTGCTTTAGCAATGAAAGCAAGGGCAGCGCTTTATGCGGGTTCGATTGCAAAATATGGTCAGAATACACCAAGTGTTAGTTTGCCTGGAGGAGAAATAGGAATTCCAGCTTCAAGAGCAGATGGATATTATCAGCAGGCGTTAAGTGCAGCTCAACAAATTATCGATGGAAATACAGGAAATTATAGTCTGTATCTAAAAGATGAAGCAAATTTATCGAATAACTTCGCAGCACTTTTTTACGATAAATCAAATAATCCTGAAGTGATTTTTGTGGAGGATTTTATGCTTCAAAGTGGTAAAGCGCACGGTTTTACTATTGCCAATCAGCCAAGATTTGGAGCAGAGGAAGAAGAAGGAGGTAGAATAAACCCTGCTTTAAATCTTGTTCAGTCTTTCGAAACTTTAGAGGGAGAATATAAACCCTTACCAATAATGGACGGAAGTGGTGATTATATTTTATATGACGATCCACAGGACCTTTTTGCTAATCGTGATGCGCGATTAGAGGGAACTGTAATTGTTCCTGGATCAACTTTTAAAGATCGTGAAACCGATATTTGGGCTGGCGTTCAGCTTAAAGATGGTACGGTTATAAGTGGAGATTCAAGAGGTCAGCAAAAAGAAGTACCGGGCAGTGACGGGCCTATCCAGGTAGTTGGTTTTGATGGGCCAATCGATGGAGTAGAGTTTACCGCACAAACAGGTTTTTATATTAGAAAATATCAGGATCCAAAAGCAGGTTCGGGGCAACGCGGAGTGCGTAGTGATGTTTGGTTTGTACGTTATCGTTTTGCTGAAGTTCTTTTAAATGCTGCTGAAGCTGCATTTGAACTTGGCCAAAACGAGCTTGCTGCAAATTATATAAACAGGGTGAGAAGCAGAGCAGGTATCACTACTGAATTAACTGCAACAGATATCAATTTTAACCGTATAGCACACGAGCGTTATGTAGAATTCGCTTTTGAAGGGCTTCATTTTTTCGATCTTAAAAGGTGGAGAATTGCAGATAAGGTATTGGATGGAATTAGTATGGAAGTGGATGATTTGCTTTCAAACATTGGTGATGCTACCAAAAGAAGAACTCAGCCTTACGGTTTATGGCCTTACAAATATTTTAATCCAGGAGATCCAAACAATGGAGACTGGCTCTTTAAGATTGTAAAACCAAACCGGGTAACCGGTGCTGATAGATTTCAATTAGGGAATTATTATTCTGAAATCAATCAGGATATACTTACTAATAATCCGCTAATTGTTCGAAACCCTAATCAATAACCTAAAATCGAATATTATGAAATTGAAGTATTATATATTATTCATGGGGTTAGTTTTAAGTCTGGCTTCCTGTGAGATTGACAATTATGAAGAACCACAATCTTTCTTTACGGGAAATGTGGTTTATGATGGAATGCCTATTGAGGTAGGACCGTCCCAGGTAAGATTTCAATTATGGCAACCGGGTTTTGGAGCTTTAGCACCGCTTGATGTAAATATTGCTCCGGACGGTTCTTATAGCGGGAGATTTTTTGATGGCGATTATAAACTAAAATTCGTAAACGGTCAGGGTCCATGGATCGCTCAGCAACAAAGCGCACAGGCCGGAGATACCATTTTCTTTTCTTTAAATGGGGATACTATGATGGATATTGAGGTCACCCCATATTATATCGTTCAAAACTCAGAAATTAGCCTTAATGGAGGAAGAGTGAATGCTTCCGTAGATCTGGATCAGATCATAACAGGAGATAATGGAAGGGGAATCGAATATGTAAACCTATATCTTAATAAAACCGAGTTAGTTTCTAATTGGGCAGAATACAATATAAATGATGGTGATCGCTATAATGATAGCGAATCTTACGGTATTGTACAGGAAGGCCCCGGGGATCTTTCAGATATTAATAATATTAATTTATCTGTAAATCTTCCAAATCCAGTAAATTATGAGCGCGATTATATTTTTGCCCGTGTTGGGATTAAGATTCTAGGAATAGAAGATCTTTTATTTACACCAACAGTGAAATTAGAATTATAATCCCATGTTAACCTAAGGAAGCTTGCGGGGCCACTTTAATTGCTCTGCAGCCTCCTTCTCTAAACATCAACAATGAAAAGAAGTTTAAGAATCATTATTTGTGTGTGGATGGTACTTGTTTGCGGACTAAGTTTTGCACAGCAAAAAACCTTTACCAATCCACTCTTGGCCTCTGGCGCCGACCCCTACAGCACCTACCACGAAGGTTACTATTATTACATTCATACCCAACAAAACCGGTTAGTGCTTTGGAAGACTAAAAACCTGGCCCATCTAAAAGCAGCAGAAAAAACAATAATATGGACGCCTCCTGAAAATACCATGTATTCTAAAGAATTATGGGCGCCCGAAGTGCATATGATCGATGGGAACTGGTATGTGTATTTTGCTGCAGACGATGGTGATAATAACAATCATCGTATGTACGTACTGGAAAACACTTCGGGAAATCCTATGAACAATAGCTGGAAGTTTAAAGGAAAGCTGGCCACTCCTTCAGATAAATGGGCAATCGATGGAAATGTATTTAAGCATCAAGGTCAGTTATACATGATCTGGTCCGGTTGGGAAGGCGATGAAAATGGTCGTCAGGATTTATTCATTGCAAAAATGAAAAACCCAACCACGATGGAAGGAAAAAGACAGAAAATCGCTACCCCCACTTATGATTGGGAAACCCGTTGGGAAGGAGGGCCTCATGTACTGGTAAACGAAGGTCCTCAATATTTATCCAATGGAGAAGAAGTGTTTATCGTATTTTCTGGCAGTGGTTGTTGGACCGATTATTATACCCTGGGATTACTTGCGCTTAAAGGGGAAGATCTTATGGATCCTGATAACTGGGAAAAACACAAGAAACCTATTTTTGCCTGGTCTAAAGAAAATGGAGTGTATGCTCCTGGTCATAATTCCTTTTTTAAATCGCCAGACGGGAAAGAAGATTGGATATTATATCACGCCAATGATAATTCAGGAGATGGCTGTGGCGGAAAAAGATCCCCAAGAATGCAAAAGATAAGTTGGAACAAAGACGGAACGCCAAATCTGGGGACTCCGGTTTCGACGAACACCATCTTAGAAATTCCTTCCGAAGAATAACAAACGAACTCGAATAACAACAATATACAGCAAATGAAAAGAATAGTTTTATTGATCAGTTTTCTTATTGGGATAAACAGCTTTGCCCAACAGGAAGATATTGTATTAAAGAATAGGTGGTCACGAGAAAAAGCGGCCGAGTGGTATAAAAAACATGATTGGATATCTGGTGCTAATTTTATTCCAAGTACCGCCATTAATCAATTGGAGATGTGGCAGGAAGAAACCTTTGATCCTGAAACCATCGATAGAGAGTTAGGGTATGCTGAGGGAATAGGATTCAATACTATGCGTGTTTACTTGCATAGTCTGGCCTATAAAGCCGATAAAAAAGGCTTTAAAGATCGTGTAGATGCGTATTTAGAAATTGCCGACAAGCATAACATCAAGACGATATTGGTGATTTTTGACGATGTTTGGGGGGCTGATCCAAAAATTGGTAAGCAACCCGCACCAAAAACAGGAACCCATAACTCTGGCTGGATGCAGGATCCCGGTTACCCAGCTTCAAAAAACGAATCCAATTTTGCCGAATTAGAAGTCTATGTAAAGGATATTATCAAAACCTTTGCGAATGATGATCGTGTACTGTTATGGGACTTATACAACGAACCAGGAAATAATAATAAAGGCAATGAATCATTAGCTTTACTAAAGAAGGTGTTTACCTGGGCCAAGGAAATTAACCCTTCCCAACCCGTATCTGTAGGATTATGGAGCTGGGGATTAAAAGATTTAAATGCTTACCAGGCACTGCATTCCGATATTATCACCTATCATGATTACGAAGGTCCGGAATGGCACCGTAGGGTAATCGAGCTTTTAAAGTCACATGGGCGGCCTATGATCTGTACCGAATATATGGCCAGAACAAGAAATAGCCGTTTTTCGAATACCCTGCCCATGCTAAAAGAAGAAAATGTTGGCGCAATTAACTGGGGACTGGTTAATGGCAAGACCAATACCATATTTGCCTGGGATACCCCAATAGAACAAGGCGAACCTAACGAGTGGTTTCATGATGTGTTTAGAAAAGATGGTACTCCTTACCGTCAGGATGAAGTAGATTTAATTAAGAAATTGAATAAAGATTAGGTTTTTTTGCAGTATTATCAAGCCTTATCGACAGCCTAGTATTAATAAGCGTAAAAAATACGTTAAAAATATTAGTATTATTAAATTAATAATTTTAAATTGCCTAAAAGGATTTAGCTTTTATGGGTTATAGTTTTTATTTTATAAATAAGTAATAAACGTTATTAAATAATGAGAAATGTTAAAAATACATTTTTAGCAACATTCTTGGTTTTACTGGCTTTGGCTTGTAAGGAGAAGCCTTCGGAAGATGAAAAGGGCGTAGCCGAAATTGCGGATCATCCAGAGAATTTCTACGGGTTGGAAAAGGAAAAGTTCGATACCATTATCGACGGAAAAGAAGTAAAACTGTATTGGATTAAAAATGATAATATAGCAGTTGCTTTTACCAATTATGGCGGGAGAATTGTTGGGCTTTGGGTTCCGGATAAAACGGGTAAAATGACCGACGTTGTTGTTGGGATGAATAGCGTATCTGGTTTTGCCAATGCTACCGAACCTTATTTTGGAGCAACGATTGGCCGCGTTGGAAATCGGATCGCAAAAGGAAAATTTACCTTAAACGGGGAAGATTACAACATTCCCACAAATAATAACGGAAATACATTGCATGGCGGTAACAAAGGATTTCAGTATGTAGTTTGGGATGCCAGGCAGCCAGATGCTAAAACCTTGATGTTAACTTATACTTCCCCAGATATGGAAGAAGGTTTCCCCGGTAATTTAGAGGTAAAGGTTACCTATTCTGTTACGGATGATCAAAGTATATTAATGGAATATGAAGCTACGACAGATAAAGCAACACCGGTGAATCTCACCAACCATGCCTTTTTCAATTTAAATGGGGAGGGTAGTGGCGCCATTCTGGATCATAAGGTACAGATCTTTGCTAATCAGTTTACCCCGGTAGATGCAGGTCTAATTCCTTCGGGGGAGTCGAAAGATGTAAAAGATACTCCGTTTGATTTTACTCAAGCTCATACCATAGGCGAGCGAATTGAAACTGAAAACGATCAGCTTAAAAATGGCGGTGGGTATGATCATAACTTTGTATTGATCCAGGATAAAAGTGCGGATCAACAAACCACTAAAAATAAAGGGATGAACCACGCTGCAACTTTTACCGGAGATCAATCGGGAATTGTTATGGATGTGTATACACAGGAACCCGGAGTGCAGTTTTATAGCGGCAACTTTATGCAAAGTAAAAACACTTTTAAATCTGGTGTAAAAGACGATTATAGAACAGCTTTTGCTTTAGAAACCCAGCATTTTCCAGATGCACCGAATCAGGAAAATTTCCCCTCGATTATTTTAGAGCCGGGAGATACCTACCATACCATATCCGAATATCATTTTTCCACCACAAATAATTAAACGAATCAAAATCCTAACGATGAAACAAAGATTTCTTTTTGCCTTAAGCCTCCTGGTTAGTGGTTTTATAACCGCTCAGCAACGACAGGCACCAGCCTATCCTTTAATTGCCCATGACCCTAATTTTAGTATCTGGTCTTTTGGAGATAAAATTAATGAATCAACTACCGTTCACTGGACTGGCAACGATCAAAGCCTGGTAGGTCTTATAAAAGTTGATGGTAAAACCTACCGTTTTTTAGGTAACGAGGCCAGAAACTACGAAGAGGTAGTACCTGCTGCCAACAATAAATCATATACTGTAAAGATCAGCGAGTCCAATCCGGGATCAGGATGGGAAAAACCAGATTTTAATGACAAAAGCTGGAAATCTAAAAAAGCACCTTTTGGTGATAACGGTAAGTATAAAACAAAATGGTCTAGTGATGATCTTTGGTACCGAAGAGCATTCGATTTAAAATCAACCAAGTTTGATGAATTATACCTAAAACTTCATCATGACGATAATGTTGTGGTGTATCTAAACGGGGAGCAAATTTTCAAGAAAGAAGGCTGGAATCACGAATTTGATTACATAAAAATCGACAAAGCTGTTCAGCAAAAACTGAAGAAAAAGGGCAATGTTTTAGCTATTCATGTAAAAAATACTGCCGGCGGACGCTTCCTTGATGCCGGCTTGGTTGAAGTTAAGGAAACTAAAGCTAAGGTTTTAGTAGCAGAACAAACAGGTGTAGATCTTAGAGCAACTCAAACCGAGTATATGCTTAAAGCCGGCGGTGTAGATGTAGATCTTACTTTCACTTCACCTTTATTAATGGATAATCTTGATCTCATGGCGCGCCCGGTTTCTTACATTTCAGTAAAAACAAAACCTAATGATGGCAAATCGCATAAAGTTCAGGTGTATTTGGGAGCAGCGTCAGCGATCGCCGTAAACGAATCCAGTCAGGAAGTTACTTCAGAAAAGGGAAGTACGAAAGACTTGGATTTCTTAAAAGCCGGTACGGTAGAGCAGCCAATATTAGAGAAAAAAGGCGATAATTTAAGGATCGATTGGGGATATATGTACTTCGCAGTTCCTAAATCCGCAAATGCAAGTCAGTCAGTTACCGCAGCTTCAGAGGCTACTGCAAATTTTGCTTCAGGTAAGGATATGAAAACAAAAGCTAAAGGCACCAATTTAATGCTGAATACTGTTTTTGCTGAAGAGACTATTTCCGGAGAAAAAGAATATATGGTCATGCTTGGGTACGATGATATTTACTCAATTAATTACTTCGGAAATAAACTACGACCATGGTGGAACATCGATGGTAAAAATACGATTGAAGCTGAATTGGAAAAAGCGTATACAGAGTATGATGATGTTTTGGATAAGTGTGAAGATTTCAATGAAAAACTATATGAGGACGGTGTAAAAGCCGGAGGCAAAAAATATGCTGAAGTTTTAGAAATTGCCTATCGTCAGGCCATTGCCGCACATAAATTAACCAAAAGTCCAGACGGGGAAATCCTTTTTCTTTCTAAAGAAAACTTTAGTAATGGCTCGATAAATACTGTAGATGTTACGTATCCATCGGCGCCTTTATTTCTAATTTATAATCCAGATCTTTTAAAAGGGATGCTTAACGGAATTTTCTATTATTCTGAAAGTGGAAAATGGAAAAAACCATTTCCGGCACACGATTTAGGAACATATCCAATTGCCACCGGGCAAACGTATGGCGAAGATATGCCCGTAGAAGAATCTGGGAATATGGTAGTATTAACCGCGGCAATCGTAATGGCCGAAGATGATGCATCCTATGCTAAAAAACACTGGGAGAGCTTAACCGAGTGGACCAAGTATTTAACCGAAGCCGGTTTAGATCCCGCCAACCAGTTATCTACCGATGATTTTTCAGGTCACCTGGCACGTAACGCTAATCTAGCGGTAAAAGCAATTATGGGAGTAGGAAGTTATGGATATATGGCCGACAAATTAGGGGAGAAAACGGTTGCCCAAGAATATACCACTAAAGCCAGAAATATGGCTAAAGAATGGATGGAACTTGCTGATGCCGGTGATCATTATGCCTTAACTTATGATGATAAAAGTACCTGGAGCCAAAAGTATAATCTGGTTTGGGATAAAGTGATGAATCTGGAAATTTTCCCACAGGAAGTTTTTGATACCGAACTGGCTTATTACAAAAAGAAGCAAAATGAATACGGACTTCCTTTAGATAACCGTGCAGATTATACAAAATCAGATTGGGTATACTGGACGGCAAGTTTAGGAGATGATACAAGCTTTAGATATTTTGGAGATCCCATGTACAAATTCGCTGTAGAAACTAAAAACCGGGTACCTATGAGTGACTGGCACTATACCAGTAGCGGTGATCAGAGAGGTTTCCAGGCACGTAGTGTTGTGGGAGGATATTATATCAAACTATTAAAAGATAAATGGGAATAGGCCTTTGCCTATCCCTTTTATCTTATCCGAAAATCATCCGACAATTTAACCACCACCATACAATGAGAGGCTATTTTAAAACTTTAGTAGTTGTTCTGGGAATAGCAGGCTTGATATCTTGTAAAAAAGATGAGCAAGCTGAATCTTCTTTTACTGCTGAAGTAGTAAATATTCCAGATACTACTAAAACCAATCAATTTTATAGGGGCAATCGTATGCCTTTACAATCCAGTGTTTTTATAAAACTTCCGGTGGGAGCGGTAAAACCTAAAGGCTGGTTAGCCGAGTGTCTATCCAGGCAGGCCGATGGTTTAAATGGTCACCTTGGTGAGATTAGTGCCTGGTTGCAAAAAGAAGATAATGCCTGGCTTTCCAAAGATGGCTCTGGCGCCTGGGGATGGGAAGAAGTCCCTTACTGGCTAAAAGGCTACGGCAATATGGCTTATATCATGGAAGATCAAAAAATGATCGAAGAAACCAAGTCCTGGATAGAAGCAGCACTTGCCAGTCAACGTGAAGATGGAAATTTTGGCCCTAAGCGTTTTGGCGAAGATGGTACTCAGGATTTCTGGTCGAACATGATCATGTTGTATTGTTTGCAATCCTACTATGAATATAGCCAGGATGAAAGAGTAATTGATTTAATGACGAACTATTTTAAATTTCAGCTGGAAATTCCAGATGAAAAATTTTTAAGCAAAAGTCATTACTGGCAACGTATTCGAGGCGGTGATAATTTATATAGTGTCATGTGGCTTTATAATCGTACCGGAGATAAATTCCTTTTAGAACTCGCAGAAAAAATTCATAGAAATACAGCAGATTGGGGAAAGCGAGACAATACTTTAGACGAAATAAATAACTGGAAAGAAACGCGAGAAGGTACAGAATGGCCAGACTGGTTTGGTGATCTTGTAGACTGGCATAATGTAAATGTAGCGCAGGCTTTTAGAGAACCGGCACAGTATTCACAATTAAGCCATGACAAAAAAGACCTCGAGGCTACTTATAAAGATTTTAAAATAATCCGTGATCATTTTGGGCAGGTTCCTGGCGGAATGTTTGGAGCCGATGAAAATGCCAGACCGGGTTACGATGATCCAAGACAGGGAATCGAAACCTGCGGTGTGGTAGAGCAAATGAACAGTAACGAACAGTTAATAAGAATTACCGGGGATACCTTTTGGGCAGATCATACCGAGGAAGTAGCATTTAATACTTTTCCGGCAACCATGATGCCCGATTTTAGATCATTACGCTATATCACGAGCCCCAATATGGTGGTAAATGACGATAAAAATCATCGCCCGGGGATTATGAATGATGGACCATTTTTAATGATGAATCCATTTAGTTCCCGTTGTTGCCAGCATAACCACGGGCAGGGCTGGCCGTATTTAATCGAAAATCTCTGGATGGCCACACCAGATAATGGTTTGGCTGCGGTAATTTATTCTCCAGGTACGGTAAAGGCAAAAGTTGCCGGTGGGGAAGAGGTCAGCATTACTTCAGAAACTAAATATCCATTTGAGGATCAGTTGCAGTTTAGTATACATACTTCTTCGCAAGAACATAAAGAATATCCATTGTATTTCAGAATTCCGGGCTGGTGTACAAAAGCTTCAGTTAAAGTGAATGGAGAAGAAATAGAAGCAACTCCTGAAGCCGGGAAGTACATTAAGCTAAACCGTGACTGGAAAGATGGAGACCAAATTACACTTGTTTTTCCGATGCAATTGAAAGTTCGCCGATGGGAAAAAAATCATAACAGCGCAAGCGTAGATTACGGACCATTGACCTTTAGCTTAAAAATCGATGAAAAATATATCGAAAAGCGAAGTGATGAAACCGCAATCTGGGATTCTAAATGGCAGGAAGGCGTAGATCAGGCAAAATGGCCCTCGTATGAGATTTACCCGGATTCTCCGTGGAATTACGCTTTGGTCTTAAACGAAAATCCTGAAGATTCTTTTGAGGTGATTAAAAAATCCTGGCCGGCAAATAATTTTCCGTTCACGGTAAATAATGCACCATTGGTTTTAAAAACCAAAGCAAAACAAATCCCAAACTGGACGATAGATCAATATGATTTGGCGGGAGAGCTTCAGGATAGTCCTGTAAAATCATCTGAAGTAATTGAAACCGTGGAACTGGTCCCAATGGGAGCTGCCAGGTTAAGAATTAGTGCTTTCCCGGTGATTGGAGAAGGTGAAAATGCTAAAAACTGGGAATAATTCTATAAAAAATATACATAGAAATTTTAGAATTTCAGCATAAAAAAATAAACAAGATAACATGAATTTACTGAAAAAATCGGCTGTATTTATACTTGCAGGCGTTCTTAGTGTAGGCTGTAAGGAAGAAAAAAAATCAACTGAAAATAACCAGAATAAACCAGAGGCGATCTTAACTACGCGTTGGACCAATAAAGTAGATCCGCAAAATGTTTTACCAGAATATCCAAGACCTATACAAAAGCGTGAAAACTGGGAAAATCTAAATGGGTATTGGGAAGTAAGTTTAGAAAAGACCGATAAAACTACTTTTTCTGAAGCTTTAGAAGATTCGATTTTGGTGCCTTTTGCGGTAGAATCTTATTTATCAGGGATTATGAAAACTTCAGATGATTTGGTGTATCGAAAGCTTGTCAGTATTCCAAAAGACTGGAAGGGAGATGAAATTATGCTGAATTTTGAAGGGGTAGATTATGAAACAGAAGTGTATGTAAATGGTGAGAAAGTTGGCGATCACAAAGGCGCTTTCGATCATTTTACTTTTAATATCACCCCATACTTAAAAGAAGGGAAAGAACAGGAAGTAGTCGTGAAAGTTCACGATACGTCTAACGATGGTTTGCAACCGGTAGGGAAACAGGTAAGAGAGCCAGAAGGTATTTTTTATACTTCTACAACCGGAATTTGGCAAAGTGTATGGATGGAACCCTTAAACAGAAACCATATCGAAAACTTCAAAATCCGTCCAGATATCGATAAAGGTGAAGTAAGTTTTACTGCAGAAGATAAGGTAGAAGGGATGATTAAACTGAGCCTTATGGATGGAGCTTCTGAAGTGGCAACCGCTGAAGGGAGTGCTGGAGATGCGATTACTTTAAAAGTAAAAGACGCTAAACTATGGAGTCCTGAGCATCCATTTTTATACGATCTGAAGGTACAACTGGTAAACGGCGAAGAAACCACCGATAGTTTTGAAAGCTATGTAGCCATGCGAAAAATTAGTTTAGGTAAAGAAAAAGATAAAACGAAGATATTCCTGAATAACAAGCCTTATTTTCAGGTAGGCGTACTCGACCAGGGATACTGGCCTGATGGTTTAATGACGCCGCCCACTGAAGATGCGTATGTCTGGGATATTGAAACTTTTAAAAAAATGGGCTTTAATTTACTTAGAAAGCATGCCAAAACCGAAAGCCAGAGATGGTATTACCTGTGTGATAAAATGGGAATGCTGGTTTGGCAGGATATGCCGCAGGCCTATCCTCATCCAGACTTTCTGGAACGCTTAACAGAATCGGATAAAGATCAGTTTGAGGCAGAATTTCAAAATATGATCAATGATCTTTACAATTATCCAAGTATCGTAATGTGGGTAGTTTTTAACGAAGGCTGGGGCCAGTATGATACCGAACGTTTAACCAATTGGGTAGAAGGTTTAGATGAAACAAGGCTGGTAAGTAATGCCAGTGGTTGGACAGATCATAATGTAGGTGATATTATAGATATGCACAGCTATCCCGGCCCGGATGTCTATCCAGTTGAAGACGATAGAGCGACTGTTCTTGGTGAATTTGGAGGGCTTGGATTGCCGTTAAAAGGTCACCTTTGGCAAGAATCTAACTGGGGCTATCGTAATATGGCCGATTCTTTAGAGTTCAGAAAATCCTATACCGAGCTTTGGGATAAAGTTTGGGAAATGAAAGAAGATAAAGATGCCAGTGCGGTAGTCTATACGCAGGTTTCGGATGTAGAGGGAGAGGTCAACGGACTGGTAACTTATGATCGAGAAGTGATTAAAATCCCGGTAGATTATTTGCATGATATTCATACCGATAAAATGATCTCTCCGGTAAGTATACAGGTAGCACATAGTCTTTTTGTAGACCATTTAGAAGTAAGTCTTACTTCTAGAAAAGACGAAGCGATCTATTATACATTAGACGGAAGCGAGCCAAGTTCATCTTCTAAAAAATATACCGGTCCCTTTACAATTTCCGCATCTTCACAGGTAAAAGCCAGGGCTATAGACGATGATAAAGAAAGTTATGTCACCAGCGAGAAATTTGAAAAAGTAGATCATTATCAAGAAGCTTCAAAAGCTCTTTCTGCTACGATGAAAGCTGGTCTTAACTATTCGCTTTATCAAGGGGAATGGCAAAAATTACCTGATTTTTCTTCGGAAGAAGTAGTGGCTTCCGGAGAAACAAAATCTTTGAAAATTTCAGCATTAAGAAAAAGAGAAAACTTCTATGCGTTAACATTTGAAGGATTTGTGAAAGTTGCTAAGCAGGGCATTTATGGTTTTCATTTAAGTGGAGACGATGGTGTACGATTACGTATTGATGGAAAAGTGGTTATAGACCATGATGGGATTCATGGAATGGAACTTAAAAAAGCTGAAATTCCGTTAGCTGCAGGTTATCATACTATGGCATTAGAATATTTTCAGGGAGAAGGAGGTTCAGGTTTAAACCTTGAAGTGATCGATCCAGATGGCAATACACTAAAAACTGAAGATATTTTTGTTCACGAATAAAGCATTGCAACGAATACTTTTAAGTACTCATGAGAGGGAAACTATATAAAAAATAAAAAGATATTTTATCGAATACTGGAGTTGTAACCCAGTTAGTACTGTGTAATCTACATTACAGTTAGTTTTTTTGTTGATGCCTGTACCCGGTTGGTTTTAGATAAGAGTAAATTCCGGGTGCAGCGTTTTTAGGAGAGATGGCATCAAATTAATTTTTGATGCCATTTTACTTGATAATCAAGGTTTTTTTAAAAGCTAAGGATGAAATATTCAGATCAAAAAAATATAAAATGATAAACCGCTTTTGGTTGTTTTTAAGCTTTGTTTTTTCACTGCAATTGTATGCCCAAAATTCACAAATTCTTTTGGCAGATCCAACGATATTCGAAGAAAACGGTACCTATTATTTATACGGGACAAAAGAAGATCATAGCATTCCCGGAGAAGGTTTTCTAGTGTATACTTCTAAAAACCTGAAAACCTGGGAAGGTCCTTTAGGGAAGACTGATGGCTATGCGTTAAAAAAAGGAGATGCATTTGGCACCAGGGGTTTTTGGGCTCCACAAGTCTTTAAGCAAAATGGACATTATTATATGGCGTATACTGCTAACGAAAATATTGCCATAGCATCAGCCAATAGCCCTTTAGGCCCGTTTAAAAACAAAGGAAAAGCTTTAGAAGCTACGGTAAAGCAGATCGATCCTTTTGTATTTTTTGATGATGGAAAAGTATATCTATATCATGTAAGATTAACTGCTGGGAACAGAATTTTTGTTGCTGAAATGACCGAAGACCTTAGCGCGATAAAGCCTGAAACTTTAAAAGAATGTATTGCAGCTAAAGAAACCTGGGAAAATACCACGAATGCCGAATGGCCGGTAAGCGAAGGACCAACAGTTTTTAGAAATGCAGAGACCTATATCATGCTATACTCGGTGAACGATTTTAGAAACCCGGATTATTCAGTTGGTGTTGCTACGGCTAAAAGTCCTTTTGGACCCTGGAAAAAATCAGCCTCAAATCCGTTAATATCAACAGCAGATATCGGGAGGAATGGCCCGGGCCATGGTGATTTGGTCAAAAATAGAAATACATTGTATTATGTACTTCATACGCATTTTTCTGAGGAAAAGGTGAGCCCGCGTAAAACAGCAATTGTTAAACTGAAATTCGATAAAAAGAAGAATGTTTTTAAGTTAAAGTCACATTCCTTTCAAGATCTAAAAAAGTAGAATTTAGTGCTTAAAAAGCAAAAAGATACTGTATAAAGTGTTTAAAACCTTATTCTGAATTCATTTAAGGATTTTAGCACGTAGATTTAAATAAAGTTATTTTTCCCCGAATCAATTTCAATAGCTATTGGAACTGGAAGAAGAGAGCTCATTATGATTTATTTATTATATTATGTAAAAGTGAAAAATCCGTTAGTTTTGCTAACGGATTTTTTATAGCACTGCCAAAGGATTTGATACTCAGGGCTTACTTTCAAATGCTAAATTTTTCATTTTATACCCTTTGGGCGTTGTGGATTTCCGGATATTTATCTTATACGATATCAACTAGTTTTTCGAATACTCTTGCTACCATTTCAGCACCGGGATCAGGGATGCCCTCAAGGCTGGATTCAGATAAATAAGAACTACGCCCTGCACTGGTATTGGTGATTTTTGCGGTTTTATCAGCTCCTTTTCTGGCAGCTTCTGCCGCCTCTTTAATAGATTTTTTTTCACTTAACCCTTCAAAAGCGGGTTGCATGGCATCAATCATGGTTCGGTCTCCCTGCTCAGCACCCCCGTAGGATTTCATTTTTTCTAATCCGCTTAACAAAGCT
>Ga0098065_1000062_pt1 | contig 66511 bp, 59 predicted proteins | sample 25_taG_FD_75062 | JGI IMG/M metagenome (GOLD analysis project Ga0098065, IMG submission 75062) | Marine viral communities from Cariaco Basin, Caribbean Sea - 25_WHOI_OMZ | ecosystem: Environmental > Aquatic > Marine > Oceanic | place: Caribbean Sea: Cariaco Basin | collected 2014-11-08 | reverse complement strand
TCTATAGGACAAACCAATTTTAAAATGGAAAACATTGAAACTGTTTTTCTTATCGCTTCTGCTGGTCTGGAGCACATCTCTTCTACCGTTGTTAGAGACGTGATGCAACATGGTGGAAAATATAAGTTTATGGTTCCGAATGTAGTGAGTAGTGAGTAACTTTCAGGTTCCTGGTAAAAGCTTTAAATTTTAATTTGAAAGCTTATAAAAAGTTGATCTCAAAATTTACCATTCCTTTTTCCTCTACGCTATAATTTTAAAACCTCAGGAGTTTATAATTAATAGTAATACCCCGTAACATACCCAGTCCTCAACGGTTTTTTATTCTATGTAACTGCATTTCTGAAATACCTTAATTTCGTTGCGATCATTTTTAATCGCGCTCTTCGGTTAGCATCAAAGATTTTTATTTTAATAAATTTCACTTTCGTCTGGTCAATTTTCGTGAATCGGTGGCTTTCGAACGATATTCTTAATTCAGGATAAACGGTGAATTTCCTTTTCTCGCTTGGTAGCCTTTAAATTCTCCATTCGGTTGTCTTTTTTGTCTTAATTAAAATGAATAACAAAATCTTGTTCTTCTTTACGCTCCAAAAACAACTCTTCCAATATTTTATAAGTATACCTGCTTGACCATACTCCATTTTTAAGTTATATTCTGATTATTTCATATCCGTTCCAATACTTTTGTACTAAAGTTCTATCCCAAATACTCTAACTAGATTGGAGATTTTATAACCTAATTCAGCAGAAACATTCGCTTCAAACTCAACCTCTTTCAATTCTTCATTTCAATCACTTCTTAGCATAAATACCAATTTAGAAAAAATAATTAACCGCTATTCCTGTAAAATAATTTCTGGGATAACCGGGATAATAAAATCGGGGTGCTGCACCGCCAAAACCAACAGCATTAGGCAACACACTAGCCGCGTAATGCTCATCAAAAACATTATTTATTCCGCCGTAAATATTCAGTTGAAAATCCTTCATAATATCGAATGCATACCCGGCTTTTAGATTAACCAATTGATACGAATTGGTATATAACAAATTCTCATCGTTCAATGGAATTTCACCTACATTTCTATACCATATATTAAAACTAAAACCAAAATTGGTATTTAAATCAATACCGGCATTTATAGTATGTTTTGGAACCCCGGGTAACTCATTACCCGAATAATCTACTTCTTCATTTACAAAACGATCAAATTTAAAAAAATTGAAAGCCGCATTTACAAATGGACTCATGTGCCAGTTTTCTGCGATATCTAAAGTATATTTTCCGAAGAATTCAATTCCATTATGATCGGTTTTACCTGCGTTGATGCCTACGTATTGATCTTCCGCTACCCGCTGTGCTACCAGTAAATTTCGAACCTGGATGCTATACAACGAAACTTCAGTATATAATCGATTATTTAACCAATTGCCTTTAAAACCTATTTCATAATTAAATCCTGTTTCGGCTTTTAGATCTGTATTTATTTGCCCTTCGGGAGTTAAAGTCTCGGCTACGGTTGGTGTAGAAAACCCATGACTTACCGAAGCATATAAATTTTTCCTTTCTGCCACTTCATAAGATAAACCTATTCTTGGTGAAAAAACGGCATCAAATGTATAACTTCCGGTTTGATCGATATTATCTTCAGTATAAAAATCATCTAAACTATAACCAGTCGTATTAAAGTTTAAACCGGCTTCTACCAACAGGTTTTCAGTTAAATTCAGGTTTAGTTGCGCAAAGAAATTGGCATAATAGCGATCCTGTTCGTTATTGCTTAAGCGCTCTCCTCTAACACTACTAAGATCATCGAAATCTTCATACAGATTCTCAAAAGTTCCCGTTTCATACCACTCATTATAATATTGTGCCCCAAAACTAATGGCAGCGGGCTTTTCAAAAATAGCAGTAGCGAGACTAAAATTGGTTCGCGCTCCGGCAGATAATCGTTCTTCTTTTAAAATATCGAATGGCCTGGGCTCGTAAGCATTTCTAAAGTTTAAAAATATACTGGTTTGATTGGTGAAATTTTCAGAAAGATGGTGGTTATAACTTATACCTAGCAACCCTCGATCGTAACTCTCGTAACCTCTAGAAACTCCCCAGGTGTAGGCAGCGCTTTCTGGATCGTTAAAAAAATCATCTTCGCTTATCGAACTTGGGATATAGGCTTTTAACCTAACGAAATTGGCTAAAAACGACAAACTGTTATTTCCCGAAGTAAGCACTTTAGCATTCAAAAGTCCTGATTTACGGTCATATGAACCATTATCCCTCCATCCATCACTTTTTACATGGTTATAGTTGGCAAAGAATGAAGAATTTTCGCCATTTATAGAAATTACATCCGATTTTTTCCAGGTATTGTAACTTCCGCCCTGCATTTTTACGCCAATATGACTTTGCCTTTTTCCAGGATCGGCGGAGTATAGATTTATTGCTCCACCAAGTCCGGCTCCGTAAATACTGCTTGTAGGCCCTTTTATAACTTCAACTCTTTCTAAAGATTCCTGATCAATATCATCTAAAGTGAGTTCTCCTTCTGCTGTTGCCAATGGAATGCCATCAAAATAAGTCTGAATGCGATTGGTTGAATATTGTGCCCTCCCTCCAATACCTCGAATATTGATTTTATTCGTATTTAAAGCACCCTGATTTACATAGACACCTGGGACATAATTAAGATTGTCTACAAAATTAGCCGCATCGGTTCTTTCAAGATCGCTTTTAGATAGTAAACTCACCGCTGCAGGCATATTTCGTAATTCGGTAGGAATAAGTGTACTCCTCAATCGTACTTCGGAAAGAGATGCGTTAGACTGCTTCAGATAAATTTTAACATCTGATTGATTTTTATCAAAACTTTTTGATTGCGCTTCAAAACCTATAATGCTAAATTTTAAAACTAAGGGGAATTTAACATTTTCAACAGTAAAAAATCCATCAATACCTGAAACAGCAACAACTTCTGAAGCTGCAATGATATTTACATTTGCAATAGCTTCAGAAGTTGCTTCACTTAAAATTTGTCCAGTAAAATTCTGGCTAAATGAATTTTGCGCACCAACTATTAACATCAGCGCAATAATTATTTTTTTCAAATGCTCTTTTTTAAGAAACCAAATTACTTATTATTCCGCAGAAACTCTCCAAACTACTCCACCGTTATCATCATTCACTAATAAATCACCATTTGGTAAAGTAGTAACACCAACCGGGCGACCATACACCTTGCTACCATCTTCACTGGCAATAAAACCAGTTAAGAAATCTTCTGGTTGCTGTGGTTTCCCACTATTATCAAAGGGAATAAACAACACTTTATAACCAGCGAAATTAGAACGGTTCCAGGACCCATGTTGTCCCACAAACGCTCCGTTTTTATATCGTTTAGGAAATTGATCTTTATTGTAAAAAGTTATACCTAAAGAAGCGGTATGTGAACCAACTGGCACATCAGGAATAATCGTTTTTGCTACCATATCTTTATGTGGTTCTTTATGCCATCTTGGATCTTTTATATTTCCATAATACGAATAAGGCCAGCCATACCACCCACCTTGTTTAACACTGGTCACATAATCCGGCACTAAATTATCTCCAAGTTTATCGCGTTCATTAACGGCTGTCCAAAGTTCGCCGGTAATGGGATTATAATCCATACCTACCGGATTACGCAATCCCGCCGCATAAACAATTTCGTTATTACCATCGGGATCCATCATTAAAATATTGGCTCTTCGCTCTTCTTTGTCCATACCATGTTCACCCGCATTACTAGAGGAACCTACCGTAACCACTAATTTCTTTCCATCTTTACCAGCTATTAAATTACGCGTCCAGTGGTGGTTATACCCACCGGCAGGCAATTCTTTAATTAATTCGCCTTCCCCTTCAAGAGTGGTCATCCCTTTTCGATAAGGCCATCTTTTAATAGCGTCTACATTGGCAACATAAAAGTACCCGTCTAAAATAAGCATCCCGTAAGGCTGGTTTAAGCCTTCAGCAAACACAAATCGTTCCTCTGGTTTTCCATCCATATTTGCATCCTTAAAAAGGGTTATTCGGTTAGCACTTTTCTTAGCATCATCACTTTCTACTACAAAAATGTCTGTTCCGCCAGGCGCCACATAAGATCTTCTTGGGTGATCAAGATCTTCTGCGAACTTCGAAACCTTAAATCCTTTAGGTGCTATTGGCATTTGACCTGAAGGCCAAGGAACAATTTCACTATTTTTCTCTACCGATTTTGTGGAAAATGGCGAAGGTAATTCTAAAGTACCTATCGCTGTTTGAACGGTGACTGGTGGCTGCTTAGCCAATTCTTTTTTAGCTTTCTTGGATAATTCTTCTTGCATTTGCGCAACACCACAGAAGCTCACAAGTGCAGATAAGCCGGCACTTACAAATAATTTCTTTCTCATATCTTAGCTTTTCTCTCGAAAATAACCTGAAATAAGACTTCAGAAAAATCATTTAGCAAGATTAAGTATAGTTTAACAGCATAAAATAAAAAGACAAAATTTTTTATGAAAAACAGATAATAAAACTACTAACACAATGAAGTATTTTCTTACACACCATCTATTAATAATACTTCAAGTTAGTGGCTTTAGCATATTTTAAGTATGTTTACAACCTATTTTTCTTGTTAGTTCGTATTTATGAAAAGAATTCTTTTCTTAGGCTTTATTATTATTGCTTTTGGTTCCTGCGATTTTTCAAAATATCAGCTTCAGGACGATTATGATTTTACCACTCGTTTTGAAATTTCTAATGGAGCTGAAACCGATACTTATCCCAAAGTCATACAGTTTTATAGAGATCTTGCAAAAGTTTACCCCTCTGTACAATTAAAAACATTTGATACTACCGACAGCGGAGAACCTCTACACCTGGCCATTTTCAATCCAGATGCGCAATTCGATATTGCAAAAATCAAAGAGAACAAAAGCATTTTATTGATCCTTAATGGTATTCATCCCGGAGAAAGTGATGGTATCGATGCCACAATGATGATGTTTCGGGATATGGCTCAGGATTCGGTAAAAATCCCAGAGAATGTGGTTATTGCGACTATACCGGTTTATAATATTGGTGGGGCTTTAAACCGAAACTCATTTTCAAGAACTAATCAAAACGGACCACAAGCTTACGGATTTAGAGGTAACGCCCGTAACTACGATCTAAATCGTGATTTTGCCAAAGCCGACACTAAAAATGCACGAGCTTTTTATAAAATTTACCATTATCTGGACCCTGAAGTTTTTATTGATAATCATGTTAGTAATGGTGCAGACTATCAATACGTATTAACACATCTATTTACTCAACACAACAGGCTTGGTGGGGATATTGGTAAATATCTGGACGAAACCATGATGCCAGCTTTGGAAGATTCCCTAAAATCGAAAAAGCTTGAAATTACACCTTATGTAAATGTTTTTAATGAGGTTCCCGAAAACGGATTTTCTCAATTCGCCGATTATCCTCGGTATTCTACAGGCTACACCACGCTTTGGAATACCCTTGGAATGATGGTAGAAACCCACATGCTAAAACCTTATGATAAACGTGTTTGGGGAACCTATGAGTTGATGCGCTCTATGGTAGCTATTACCGACAATCAGTCCGAAAAAATAAAAGAATTAAGAGCTGCAGAAAAGAAAAAGTATCTTACTAAACGCTGGTATCCTATCCATTATAAGCCAGATATGGATGATCCAAGCATACGTGAGTTTAAAGGATATGAAGGAGAGATGATCCCCAGTGATCTTACCGGTGGGGAACGCTTAAAATACGATCGTAATAAACCTTTCACAAAAGACATCGAATACTTCAACAATTTTGTTGCTGAGGACCGGATAGATATCCCAAGGGCTTATGTAATTCCGCAAGGCTGGTGGAATGTTATTGATTTGCTGAAGCTAAACAATATTAAAATGGAAGCTTTTGAAAAAGATACCACCTTATACGTACAGCAATATAAAATAGAAAATTACGAAACCGGAAATACTGCTTACGAAGGACATTATATGCACAGTAAAACTGAAGTTTCTGCAAGTATGGATTCTATACGATTTCGAAAAGGAGATTATTACGTAAGTACTTTTCAGGACGGGGTTCGCTATTTGATTGAAATGTTAGAGCCAGCTGCCGAAGACTCTTTCTTTAACTGGAATTATTTTGACACTGTACTTCAGCAAAAAGAACATTTTTCACCTTACGTTTTTGAAGATATTGCTAAAGACCTATTGGCAAAAAACTCAGAGTTAAAAGCCTCTTTTGAAGAAAAGAAAACAAAGGATCCGGATTTTGCCAAAAGCTGGTATGCGCAATTAGATTGGATTCATAAACATTCTAAATATTACGAAAGTGCGCATTTACGCTACCCAATTTTTAGGCTTCCACGCTAGTATTTTTTGGAATAGTAATATTGTCTTCCTCAAATAATAATTTAATATTGGCATAAGAATTTTTAAGGGCTTTTTCTGCTTTTTCAGGATTTTTCCATTTTACCTTTTCAATGCCTTCTTTTTCCTGGGGAATCAATTCCCCTTCATAATCACTGCTCATATTATACCAATATGTTTCCTTAAGGCGATATTTGCCCTTTCGCTTGAAAACATGGAAGGTAATTCTTAAAAAGCCGGTAATTTGTAGCCCCGTAATAGCAGTTTCTTCAGCAACTTCCCGGATTGCACATTCTTCTATAGTTTCGTCTTTCTCTATTTTTCCTTTAGGCAAATCCCATTTTTTATTTCGATAAATAAAAAGGATTTCACCGTTGCTATTATAAACCTTACCGCCTCCAGCTACGACTACTTTTATTTTCTTTCGCAGCAATTTTAAAAGCTTCTCTTCCTTCCTATGATAAAGATTTACATGAGTAATTTTTCCTTTTATAATCTTTCGAATTAAACGTTTTAATCGTACGGTTTTGATGGAATAGGTTTTATATTCGCCTCCCAGATCTTTTTTTGTAGAAAGAATTATCGGGGTATCATTCACAAAAACTTTATACATTTGTAGTATGATTTTAAATAAAGAAACAGCAATAAAAACTGCTGAAGTATTATTGCAAATTAAAGCAATTAAATTAGAACCACAAGAGCCTTTTACATGGGCTAGCGGGTGGAAGTCTCCTATTTACTGTGACAATCGTATCGTGTTATCTTATCCTTTGATTAGAAACTTTATACGTGAAAATTTTGCTAAACAGGTAGAAGAGATTTATGGAAAACCAGATGTTATCGCTGCTGTAGCTACCGGCGCTATTGGTATTGGTATGTTGGTTGCAGAATACCTAAGTCTTCCTTTTGTATACGTAAGACCTGAGGCAAAATCTCACGGAAGAAAAAACCAAATTGAAGGAAATCTTGAACCTGGACAAACCGTTGTAGTCATCGAAGATTTAATAAGTACGGGTGGGAGCAGCTTAAACGCTGTTAAAGCATTACGAGACAGCGGCGCCAACGTAAAAGGTATGTTAGCAATATTTTCTTACGGATTTGATATTGCCAAAGAGAATATTAAAAATGCAGATCTTGATGTACATACATTAAGTAATTACGATTATTTAATCGATACCGCACAACGCACAAGTTACATTAAAGAATCTGAAGTAGAACTATTAAAAAGCTGGAGAAAAGATCCGGCAAAATGGATCCCGGAATCATGAATTTAGAAAGCCCAAAAGTAACTGCGAGTAAAAGTCAGCAGGAAATGTATAAATTCCTGACCAACGTAGAGAACTACGAGCAAATTATGCCCAATAGCAAAGAGAAGTTTGAGGTTTTATCTTCAGAAAAATTTCTTTTTCAGCTAAAGGGAATGCCAGAGATCGTTCTTAAAATTGTAAATACAGACGAACCTAATCTGGTGGTTTTAGGATCAGGTTCTGATAAATTTCCTTTTACCCTTAGCATCCATATTAATGAAGCTGATACAGGAAGTGAAGTTCAGTTTTTATTTCATGGTGAATTTAATGCGATGATGGCGATGATGGTAAAAAGTCCGTTGCAAAAATTCATCAACAATTTAAGTGAAAATATTTCGAAATTATAAATTTCGAAAATCATTAATCTCTTGGCTAGCCGACATAGTATAAACCGGAAAACCTCTTGACAATTTCGAGGTACTCTACAATCATTGTAATCTGAGTATTCTCCACTGTAAGAAGCCATTAAATAATAAAAGCTGTTTTAAAATTTGATATTTTAAAACAGCTTTTATTTTAATACATAAGTTTTACTTCTTTTAAATCGAAAGTTTTAAATACAGCATCTTCAATTTCAATATTTAAAAGCCCGTTAGTAGTCACTCCACGTATAATCCCGTTAAAATATTCTCCATTTGGGTATTGAAACGCAGCAACAACGTCTTTTTTAAACATTAATGCCGCATATTCTTCTAAAATAAAAGTTTCTTTCTCTTTAGAAAGTGCTTTTAAGCGAGCAGAAAGTTCGTCTAAGATTGCTTTTAAAATTTCATCTAAATTAAAATGAGTTCCGGTTAGCAATTTTAAGGAAGAAGCCTGTTTTAAATCTCCAAAGTCATCCTGATTTACATTCAGGCCGATCCCGACAATGCTAGCAGCGATGTCAGACTTTTTCAGAATATTTTCAATTAATATACCGCCAACTTTAAAGTTTCCTGACATTATGTCGTTAGGCCATTTTACACTTAATTTAGGGATATAAAACTTACGTAGTATATTTACTACCGATAAAGAAACCACTGCACTCAATAAAAAACGATGATTAATTGTTAGTTCAACTTTAGGATAAAGTAAGCTGAATGTTAGATTTTTGCCTTCCGTTACATTCCAAACAGCACCTCTTTGCCCCTTACCTTTTGTTTGAAAACGGGCAGAAACACAAACCGGTTCGAAGCTAGAATTACCCGTGTAATACTGCTTTACGAAGTCGTTTGTAGAGGGGATGGCATCAACTTTGATTATACGCATATTAGAATAATGAAAAGATTGTCGCTAAATGTTGTGTTAAGTAGGTCTATAAAAAGCCAAAAAAACATAACTTTGCGTAAATAAATAAATTTAATGACGAAAAAAGAAACAAACAGCGATCAACTTATAGCACATATCATTAAGGGAATTGAAGACGTAAAAGGAAATGATATAGATATCCTCGATTTAAGAGCGATTGATAATACAGTTTGTGATTATTTTGTTATCTGCAACGGTACTTCTAACACTCAGGTTAACGCCATCGTTAATTCCGTTCAAAAATCAGTTAGTAAATCTTTAAAAGATAAGCCCTGGCATATCGAAGGTAGTGAGAATGCTGAATGGGTTTTAATGGACTATGTGAACGTTGTTGTTCATGTATTCCAGAAGCATATTAGAGAGTTTTACGACATCGAAAGTCTTTGGGGGGATGCTAAAATAACCTCTATCGAGACAAAGTATTAATTATTTAGAAGAAAGAAAGACCAATAATGGCGAAACAGCAATCAAATAAAAAATTAGATCCTAAAAAACCTAAGTTTAGTGCATACTGGATATATGCCCTCATCATTTTAATCTTTTTAGGAATCAACTTTTTTGGCGGAAGTGGATTTGGCGAGCCCGCTAAAATCACCCCTTCAGACTATATGAAATATCTTTCTGAAGGTGACGTCAAAAAAACCGAGGTCATTAATGAAAGGGTGGCCCGTGTTTACCTTACAAGTGAAGCGAAAGAAAAAGCCGTGCATAAAAAATCTGGTGATAGTGACTTTTTGAGTACCGGTACCTCTCCAGATTACAGTTTTAATATTGGTAGTTTGGAAAAATTTCAAACTGATGTTGAAGATATCGAAAAAGAAAACAATGTAAAGGCCAATCTAACTTTTGAAAATGAACAAAATTATTTGGGTGAAATTTTAATTACCCTCCTACCTTTTGTGCTTATCATTGGTATCTGGATATTTATCATGAGAAAAATGAGTTCTGGTGGTGCTGGTGGCGCTGGTGGACAGATCTTCAATATTGGTAAATCTAAAGCCAAATTATTCGATCAGAATACCGATGTAAAAACTTCCTTTAAAAATGTTGCTGGTCTTGAAGGAGCAAAAGAAGAAGTTCAGGAAATAGTAGATTTCTTAAAACAACCCGAAAAATACACCAGCCTTGGTGGTAAAATTCCGAAAGGAGCTTTACTTGTAGGTCCTCCGGGAACTGGTAAAACCCTATTAGCTAAAGCTGTTGCAGGTGAAGCGAAAGTTCCTTTCTTTTCATTATCAGGATCAGATTTCGTAGAAATGTTTGTAGGAGTTGGTGCATCAAGGGTAAGAGACTTGTTTAAACAGGCTAAAGAAAAATCACCGTCGATTATTTTTATCGATGAGATCGATGCTATTGGTCGTGCCCGTGGTAAGAGCAATTTCTCTGGCTCTAACGATGAGCGTGAAAATACCTTAAACCAGTTGCTTACCGAAATGGATGGTTTTGGAACGAACACTAATGTAATCGTAATTGCTGCAACCAACCGTGCAGATGTGCTGGATAAAGCCCTAATGCGTGCTGGTCGTTTTGACAGACAGATTTATGTAGATCTACCTGACCTTAATGAAAGACGGGAAATTTTTGAAGTTCATTTAAAGCCACTTAAAAAAGTAGCTGACGAACTGGATACTGAATTTCTTGCTAAACAAACTCCGGGATTCTCTGGAGCAGATATTGCCAACGTATGTAACGAAGCAGCACTTATTGCCGCTAGAAAAGGAAACAAGGCAGTTGGCAAACAGGATTTCTTAGATGCAGTAGATCGTATTGTTGGAGGTCTCGAAAAGAAAAATAAAATCATCACTCCAGATGAGAAAAAAGCCATTGCTTTTCATGAAGCTGGACACGCTACGGTAAGTTGGATGCTAGAGCATGCCGCACCGTTGGTAAAAGTAACAATCGTACCACGTGGACAATCCTTAGGAGCTGCATGGTATTTACCGGAAGAGCGTTTAATCGTTAGACCAGAACAAATGCTGGATGAAATGTGTGCTGCTCTTGGAGGACGTGCTGCCGAAAAAGTTATTTTCGATAAAATATCTACAGGAGCGCTAAGTGATCTTGAGAAAGTAACCAAACAGGCAAAAGCTATGGTTACCATTTATGGTCTTAACGATAAAGTAGGAAACTTAACCTATTACGATTCTTCTGGACAGAGTGAATATAACTTCACTAAGCCTTACAGTGAGAAAACTTCTGAGCTTATTGATAAAGAAATTTCAAATTTAATCGAAAGTCAATATCAAAGAGCAATAGCTCTTCTTACAGAAAATAAGGATAAGCTTACACAACTGGCTGAAATCTTATTAGATAAAGAAGTTATCTTTAAAGACGATTTACAAAACATCTTTGGTGAGCGTCCTTTTGCTAAAAAAGAAAGTCACCTAAGCGAGGTTAGGGAAAGCGAAGAATCAGCTCCTTCAACTTCCAATCCAAGCAATGCACCTAAAGGATCAGAAAGCGAAGAGTTAAAAGGTAATGCTTCTCTAGACAAATAATATTTGGACTAATGCTAAAAAATCTTAATTTACGTAATCGTTAAATTAAGATTTTTTACCTTTGGTTAAAATGATATTTCGAACCACACCCAAAACTATATGAATCTATTTAGGAGATTCTTAAACCCTAACAAGTCCAAATCAGACAAAAATCAGGAAAATATACCTGATAATGCTGATCGTGGGAAGTATATGCCTGAAGTAAAACTTCCTACAGACGAGCGTTTTATGCTTAATTTTAAAAACAATGGGGGGAAATTTTTGTATTGTGAAGATGAAGAAGAAGTACAGGAAGCATTTGATAATATTTTATTGGAAAATGACTGGTACGAAAAACAATGCTGTTGCTTTGATGAAAATCTAAAAAGTAAATTCGATAGTTTCAATCTGGATTTTAATTCTTCAGCAGGAGCCCCATTTTTTCTTTCTACTTGTGAATATCTAGTAGCTAATGATGGGTCTATTTTAATTTCTAGCAACCAGATTAAAGAAAGAAAATTAAGAGAATTACCATCAGACTTTATAATTTTATCTTCTACAAGTCAGCTTATTGATACCATTGGAGAAGGATTACGAGGTATAAAGTTTAAGAATAAACAGCGTATTCCATCAAACATTACAACGATTAAAAACTTTGAACCACAGAAAGAAAGTGATTTTATGAGCTACGGTAGCAGTAGTAAAAATTTATATCTACTTCTTCTGGAAGATCTTTAATATTTTATGAGGGAAGCGATTATAAGAACCGTATCAGGGCTACTTTATATTTCTATTCTAGTAGCATCTATCCTTTCCTCAGAATTAATTTTCATAGGTCTTTTTTACATTTTAGGGCTTATCTGCCTAATCGAAATGCAAAAGCTTTTACACCTTAAAAGTTATGCATTATATGTGGTACAGGCCTTACTTTTTTATCTGTTCAGTTTTCTTAAATTTGACCAAAATGCAACGCTCCTTTTACTGGCGGTAACCATATTTGTAAATTTATTTCTTGTAAAAGATCTGCTTGTTATTCGTAAAATCCCGGTCTTTGAAAAGAAAAAATATATTATCATTATATTTTACCTTATTTCTTCGGTGATTTTTCTAACTCTAATTCCAACTATTGAGGGCGAATTTAAACCAAAGCTCGTTGTAGGAATTTTCGGATTAATTTGGACTAACGATACTTTTGCTTATATTATAGGTAAAAACTTTGGTAAGCGTAAATTATTTGAAAGAATTTCACCAAACAAAACTATAGAAGGATTTATAGGCGGCATAATTTTCACTGCTATCGTGAGTTATTTCATCTCGATTTATACCGATTTTTTAAGCTATAAAGACTGGATAGGTTTGGCCTTTTTTATTAGCATTTTTGGAACTTTAGGTGATCTTATCCAATCAAAATTTAAACGACAGGCAGGAGTTAAAGACAGCGGAAATCTGATGCCTGGACACGGAGGCTTGTTTGATAGACTTGATAGTATTATTTTTGCTGCCCCTTTTATATATGCTTACTTATACCTTTTAAATTATGTTTCATAAAGAAGGATACAAAATCATGGCTATTACCGCAGTTTCACTGTTGGTAATAAATATTGGATCTTACTCGTTAATTAACCAGTATTGGGTAAAGTTTGCCATCCTTTTGGCTTCCATTGTCCTTTTTATTCTTATCGTTCAATTTTTCAGAAACCCCTCAAGGCAGACCGCGCTTAATAACGATCATGTTGTTGCCCCCGTAGATGGTAAGGTAGTAGCTATAGAAGAAGTTTTTGAAAAAGAATATTTTCAGGAAAAAAAATTACAGATAAGCATTTTTATGTCTCCCCTAAATGTGCATGTAACCAGACATCCTATAGGCGGCATTGTAAAATATAGCAAATATCATCCAGGAAAATTTTTAGTTGCCTGGCATCCAAAATCGAGTGAAGAAAATGAAAGAACCACTGTTGTGGTAGAAAATGATGTAACAGGACCTATACTTTATCGTCAAATAGCAGGAGCTTTAGCGAAGCGTATTGTAAATTACGCCGAAGAGGGTAAAGAAGTGGTACAGGGAAGCGATAGCGGATTTATAAAATTTGGATCGCGTGTAGACGTATTCTTGCCCATTGGCACTCCGGTTAAAGTTTCATTAAATGAAAAAGTAAAAGGCGGAATAACCGTTATTGCTGAAGTTTAATTTTATTTTTTAGTTATGCCTGAAAAGACCAGGGAGCGCTTTTTAAAAGCCTACGAAATAGCCAGCAAAACAGACAAAAAATTCCCTCCAGATATCCTGCTGCATTTTTATTCCTATTATAAAAGAGCAACTGAACAAAACGGATTTTACATTCCTCCTTCTGAAAGTGGAGACCTTCGTAGCGCATTTAAAGTGAATGCACTGATACAGGTTAAAAACCTAAGTAGACAAGAAGCCGAAGAAAAATACATCGAACTCGTAGAGCAACACATCGGTAAAGTTCCAGAATAAAGGTTTCTATCTTTCTAAGTTCAAAGTATAAAGTTGAAGTTGGAAGTTGAAAGTGCTGTAATCCAATTCAGAAATCTTTGGATTTTTAAAAACCTATTAGCTTTCCGTAAAAATTTTAGCAGTTTTTAATTTTCTAAAACTCTTCATTCTATTTGATCCTTATTGTGTTTGCCTTTGTGATATTAGCTGGTTTCTTAGTGATAAACTTTGCCAAAACAATATTCTGACCTTTTTTGGACGTCGGGATTTCTTCTAAAATCAATTTCAAAATATAGGCTTTATCAAGTTTGCAAATAGCATAATCTAAATCTAATACCTCTTCATCTATTTGAACCACAATGGGATTCTCGGTATCTGTTTGCTCTAAAATAAAATCTTTTATTAGGATATATTCAGGCTGATAATCCTCTTTATAACTTATAATTATTTTACCATCAAAGTTAACATTATGAAGCTTAAAAGCTTCCTTATTTATATCAACGCTCCGGATTTCGTTAGGATTTAGTGTACGATACATCGACAGATCCCCTACAAATTCCTCTTCTATATATAAAGCTACCCGCTCTTCTTTATCTATTTCACTTAAATGGTTTACAACCTCCAATTTAGAATCTTCAGAATACTTTTTTATTGAATGGTTTAGTTCCTGGCCAAAAAGCACAGAACTTGCAAAAAAGAACAGTCCAATATTCAATAATTTCAGCATAAAAATTTTTTCCAATAAAAACAGTAAGAGTTACTGCTCGATATTCTTAATAACCTTACAGGGATTCCCTGCAGCAAAAACGTCTTCCGGAATATTTTTGGTCACGACGCTACCCGCTCCAATTACCGCACGACTGCCAATTTTTACGCCTGGACAAATCGTAACATTTCCTCCAACCCATACATCATCACCAATTTCAATAGCTTTAGAAAACTCAAGCATCGAAGCGCGTTCTTTAGCATTCAGTGGATGAGAGGCTGTGTAGATTTGCACATTGGGACCAAACATACTTCTGGAGCCAATTTTCACTTCCATTCCGTCCAAAATCACACAGTTAAAATTAAAATAAACTCCTTTGCCCGTTTTAATATTATAACCGTAATCACAATAAAACGGGGGCTGGATAAACAATCCTTTGCCGCCTTCAGGAATCAGTTTCTTAAGAACCGACTTTAAATTTTCTGGCTGATCTTCTGGGCAATTATTGTAGTTCTTCAATAATTGCCGCGCTACTAATCGCTCGTTCGTCAGCTCTTTATCTCCGGCAAAATACAACTCTCCAGCAAGCATTTTTTCTTTCTCTGTTTTCATAGTTTCAGTATTAACTCACCTGAATTTCGACTACAAAACCTTCGTGTGCTCGAACATTAAAAACAGTACCATCTTCAAATAACAAATACTGCCCTTTTACTCCTGTTAATTTCCCTTGATAAAATGGCGATTTTGTAAGATTCAAGGTCTTTATTTTTTTAGGAAATTGCTTTACTGGAAATTTAATTTCCGTTTCTTTTCGGTCCGCCAAATAGTAAGCTTTTGCTTCTTCGGGAATAAAACCTTTTAATTTTTCACGCTCTTCTTCAAGATTCAAATCCAATATATCATTGGTAAGCATTTTACGCCAATTAGTTTTATCAGAAACATGATCTTTAAGAGCGACCTCGGTAATCCCCGCTAGATAGCGGTTAGGCAGTTCAGCAATCTCTATGGCTTCGTGTGCACCCTGATCGATCCATCTGGTAGGTACCTGCGTTTTGCGCGTCACCCCTACTTTCACGTTGCTAGAATTCGCTAAATATACGATGTGAGGTTGCAATTGTACACTTTTCTCAAATTCCAGATCACGATCTTCCTGGTCTAAATGTGCCTTACTTAATTCGGGTTTCATAATCCAATCACCTGCCTGCGGAATCGAACTAAAACAATCATAACAATAGCCCTGACGAAAAATCTTCTTTTGCTGTCCACAATTTAAACATTGAAAACGCAAAAAATTAAGACTGATCGTTTTATCTAAAAGCTGATTAAGATTTAAAAAATCGTTTTCAAAATCAAGATAATACTCAACCTGATCAAGCAGTTCGGTTTTCATTTTGGTAAGTACTCCTTCGTATCTCATAGCTTTTTCGTATATTTTTAACTGATGCCTTTTTGCAGGCTTCAAAGTTTCGATTATTTTTAACCGACCAACCAAAAAGCTCTGCCAAGAGTTGATAAATATATAATAAATAAATGCCAATTCCATTAGTAAATTCCATTGCTTCCTGGTTCTTAAAGAAGCGTATCCATCAGATGGAATTATTTATAAAATACCCTAACGAGGTACAGGAAGAATTATTAAAAGGACTTATTAATAAAGCCAGAAATACTGAAATTGGCAGAAAATATAACTTTTCTGAAATAAAAAATTATCGGGATTTTGCCACTCGCGTACCCGTTCATTGCTATGAGAATTATTACGAGGCTATCGAAAGAAGTCGGCAGGGTGAAACCAATATATTTTGGCCCACCCCTATAAAATGGTTTGCAAAGTCCAGTGGAACCACCAATGCTAAAAGTAAGTTTATCCCTGTGAGTGAAGATTCGCTGGAAGATTGCCATTATGCTGCTGGTAAAGACTTACTTTGCATATACTTAAACAATAATCCGGGCTCACAATTATTTACAGGAAAGAGTCTTCGTCTTGGAGGAAGTAAGGAAATTTACAAAGAAAATGGCACCAGCTTTGGCGATCTTTCTGCCATCCTAATCGATAATATGCCTTTTTGGGCTGAATTTAGCAGTACTCCCAGTAACGAGGTATCCTTAATGCACGATTGGGAAACTAAGATGGGAGCTATTGTTAGAGAAACCATACAGGAAAATGTCACCAGCCTTGCTGGAGTACCTTCCTGGATGTTGGTCTTATTAAATAATGTATTAGAACATACCGGTAAAGAAAGTATTTTTGAAATTTGGAGAAATATCGAAGTATATTTTCATGGCGGGGTAAGTTTTGATCCTTATGCGGTACAATATCAAAAAATACTGCCCAATGAGGATTTTAGATATTATGAAATTTATAATGCTTCGGAAGGTTTTTTTGCCTGCCAGGATCTAAACGACCATAAGGAAATGCTCTTGATGCTGGACTACGGGATTTTTTATGAATTTATCCCGATGGATAGCTACGGAAGTGAAGCCGAAAAACTAATTCCTTTATCTGAAGTTGAAATTGGTAAAAATTACGCCATCGTTATTACCACCAATGCAGGCTTATGGCGTTATAAAGTGGGCGATACCGTAAGATTTACTTCTATCAGTCCGTACCGCATTAAAGTTTCAGGAAGGACCAAACACCATATCAATGTATTTGGGGAAGAATTAATCGTTGAAAATGCTGAAGCGGCACTTAAAAAAGCATCACTAACCAACAATTGCGAAATTGTAGATTATACGGCTGCGCCTGTTTTTATGGAAGGTAAAGAAAAAGGAGCACACGAATGGATTATTGAATTTAAGCATCCGCCAAAATCGATGGAAGAATTTAACGCCGATCTAGATTTAGCCTTACAACAGGTAAACAGCGATTATGAAGCAAAACGTTATTTGAATATGACACTTAACGCTCCTAAAATTCATATTGCCAGAGAGAAATTATTTCATGATTGGTTAAAAAAGAACGGAAAACTTGGTGGCCAGCACAAAATTCCAAGATTATCCAATTCCCGGGACTATGTCGAGGAATTGCTGGGGATGATGTAGTCGATTTATTTAAAACTTTTGCGCTAATCAATTTCCGCCATTTCGAGCGAGGGACGAGTCGAGAAATCTATTTAGGTCGTATCGAGATTTCTCCATTTCGCTACGCTTCAGTCGAAATGACGAAAGGGTTGAAAGTTATTTCAAAATTCCTAATCGCTATTTGAATATGAAATCTAGAAACCTTATTACCACTATTTAAAAACAAATACCCAAAAACCGGCATTCTGAAAATCAAAATACCGGTTGAGTTTATATAAATAGATATCAATCGAAATCTTTGGTGATTTTTTCAACCACCGCGATAGTTTTATCCAGATCTTCGTAACTTAAGGCATCACTAATAAACCAGGTTTCAAATGCACTCGGTGCGATATAAATTCCGTTTTCTAGCATTCTGTGAAAAAATGTGTTGAACTTTCCACTTCTGGCAGCTTCCGCAGAAGAAGCAAAATCAGTTACCGGATCTTCAGAAAAATGCACGGAGATCATTGAACCAACTCGATTTATCGTATGCTTTACACCATTTGCCTTCAAGACTTTCTCCATTCCTTCATGAAGATATTCGGTTTTTTTATCAATACTATTAAATATTTCAGGATTCTCAGACAACTCGATTAACATTGCTAATCCAGCAGCCATTGCTAAAGGATTTCCGCTTAAGGTTCCGGCCTGATATACCGGTCCAACCGGCGCCAGGTAATCCATAATTTCATTTCTGGCAGCAAAAGCCCCCACCGGTAAACCACCACCGATAACCTTTCCAAAACATACAATATCGGCATGGATTCCTAATCGCTCCTGTACGCCTCCAGCGGCCAATCTAAACCCACTCATTACCTCATCAAAAATCAGTAATATCCCGGTTTCATCACATAATTGTCGCAGGCCTTCCAAAAATCCTGATGCCGGAGGAATACATCCCATATTTCCTGGCACAGGTTCTACGATAATACAGGCTATTTCATCCTTATTTTGATCTACGATCTGTTTTACCCCATTAAGATCATTATAGGCCGCAAGCAAGGTATCCTTGGCAGTTCCCTGGGTTACTCCCGGGCTATTTGGTGTTCCAAAAGTCATAGCTCCACTCCCCGCCTGAATTAAAAACGAGTCGCTATGCCCATGATAACAACCCGCAAACTTGATGATCTTTTCCTTTCCCGTAAATCCTCTGGCCAATCGTACCGCACTCATACATGCTTCGGTTCCTGAGTTTACCATTCTAATCTTATCGATATTTGGCACCATCTTCACGGCTAACTCGGCAATTTTGGTTTCAATTTCTGTTGGAGTTCCAAAAGAGGTTCCTTTTTGGGCTCTGTCGATTACCGCATCCACTACCGGCTTATGGGCATGACCAAGAATCATTGGCCCCCAGGAATTAATATAATCGATGAGTTTATTTCCATCTTCATCATAAATATAAGCTCCTTCTGCTCTTTCAATAAAAACAGGATCTCCGCCTACGGCTTTAAAAGCTCTTACCGGTGAGTTTACACCTCCGGGAATCACTTTTTTAGCTTCAGCAAATAAGGCACTACTTCTTTGATAAATCATATCTTATATTTTTATCTTCTTTCTTTTACTAATAAGGTTTGACCAATATCAATATTGGTCCCGTTTAAATTATTTAATCGCTTAATTTCTTCAACAGATGTATTATAGCGTTTTGAAATAGAATACAACGTATCTCCTTTCTTTACGATGTAACTATCGCCTTTAGCTTCAAAAGTAGTGGTATAACTTGGTGAAGGACGCTCTAAAACATCGGCATCGTAGCGATACAGTTCGTAACGTTCAATAAGCTCTATCAATTTTTGTGGATATCGGCGATCTGTAGCATAACCGGCCTGGCGTAATCCTTTAGCCCATCCTTTGTAATCATCCTGATCCAAATCAAAAAGTCCGGCATAACGCCGACGTTCAGCTAAAAACAAGGAGTGATCCCTAAAAGAATATTTTGGATGTTTATATTTTCTAAAACATTCCTGATTACGATCGTCATCATGATAGATTTTTTCTCCCTGCCAGTCGTGACACTTAATTCCAAAATGATTATTAGCCTGCTGTGCTAACCTTCCTTTTCCAGAACCCGATTCCAAAATCCCCTGTGCTAAAGTGATACTTGCCGGCACTCTGTATAATCTCATTTCGTGTTGAGCAACTGATGCGTAATCTGCAATATAATTTTCTACTGTAAAATCATAGGTTCTAACCGGCATCGTTTCAGCGTCTACCACTTCAGCCGGAGTTTCAGTATTTCTATTTGCCTGATTGCGGTTATTGATCACCGCTTCGTTTCTATCTTTTCGGTTTTTACGTGTGGTTACCTTTTTTTTACTTCCACAGGAAGCCATAAAAAGTGCAAAAACGATCAATATTAAATAAGGCTTTAACCTCATATTACTCAATTATTAAACTCATTTTCTTTTTCTCCAATCGGCGGTTCATCCCAGCTATTCCTTGCAAACCGCCTGTATGCACCGCTAAAATACGGGATTTTTCAGGAATTCGTTTTTTTTTGATCATCTCAAAAATTCCAAACATCATTTTGCCCGTGTAGATGGGATCTAGCTGAATTCCACACTCCGCTTTAAATTCATTTATAAAACTGATCAACTCTTCATTTATTTTAGCATAACCTCCAAAATGATCATCGCTAACGAGTGTCCAGTTCTTTTTACTACTGAAATGACCAATTTCATCTTTTAAAAAATCTCCTTTTAAAGCTGAAAATACCAAAACACTTTGATTTTGTCCTGAAGCATTTATTAAACCCGAAGCCGTTCCTCCAGTACCTGCCGAAACGCAAATAATATCGAATTCTTTATCTTCTTCACTTAAAATCTCTTCACATCCTGCTATGGCAAGCTGGTTCGTTCCGCCTTCAGGAACCAGATAAAAATCACCAAATTCAGCATGCAGAGATTCAATAAAGTTAGGATCATTTTTTCTACGGTAATTTTCTCGCGACACAAAATGAAACTTCATTCCGCTATCTGAAGAAAATTTTAAAGTAGGATTTAACTGTAGTGTTTGTTGAAGGTCTATCCCAAGTTCTTCGCCCCTAATAACACCAATTGTTGGAATATCATATAACTTTCCGGCTGCTGCAGTAGCCGAAATATGATTAGAAAACGCCCCTCCAAATGTCAGAATTTGTGATTTTTGAAGCTTTTTTGCTTCCAGTACGTTATATTTAAGCTTTCTAAATTTATTCCCGGAAACTTCAGGATGCAGCAAATCTTCTCGCTTCAACCAGACTTCAATATTTTGTTTTTCAAACTTTTTGATAAAGTCGTTTCGTGAGAAAACAGGCTCATTTTTATGGAATATCAAATTGATGTTTTCCGCAGCGTTCATACTGCAAAGATGAGAAAGGCTAAAATCGCTACAAAGAAATTAACGATAATATTTTAGAAAGCTAAAGGCCTTTCTTGACTTTAAATAGTCTTCATCTTTTTCATTACTGTAGGCTTCAACTTCAAAACTTATATTTCGATAGGCCGCCATTGCATTTTTATATTTTATCCATCGAAAAATAAATTCCGCAGCATACAAAACATAAAAGAAAACAACTAAAAGCTCTAATTGTTGCCGCAAATGAATCTTTTCGTGGTTCACTAATATCTCATCCTGTTTGTAATCAGCATTTTTCACAAAGATTACCGGCCAGATAGTTACGGCAATAAAGTTTTTACCGAGGAGATGTTTGTTAACCAAAATCATAATCTTCAATATAAGAATTGTAATTTTGTTTTTATGAGTTTTCCACGAAAAAGAATACCGCTTGAAGAAGGCGATTATTATTTAACGCCAGAAGGTTATCGATGTTTCACCGAGCAATATCATCTTAAGCGCGGCTATTGTTGCGAGAGTGGTTGCCGACATTGTCCCTATGGTTACGATAAAAAAACGAATACCCAATAAAAAATTATAAGAATCATAAACCGCACAAAAATGACGTTTAAGGAACAGCTATTACAGGGAATTCCCAATGAACTTCCAGAACCTACACCACTGGATCCTGAAATTAACCACGCCCCTAAACGTAAAGCAATTTTAAATCCTGAAGAGAAAAAGCTGGCATTACAAAATGCACTTCGTTATTTTAAACCAGAGCATCATAAAACCTTACTGCCAGAATTCAGGCAGGAACTAGAAGATTTTGGTCGCATTTATATGTATCGTTTTAAACCTGATTATAAAATGTATGCCCGTGCCATTGATGAATATCCCGGCAAGAGCACTCAGGCTAAAGCGATCATGCTAATGATCCAAAACAACCTGGATCATAACGTCGCACAGCATCCAGACGAATTAATCACATATGGCGGGAACGGTGCGGTCTTTCAGAACTGGGCACAGTATCTTTTAACCATGCAATACCTGGCTATTATGGAAGACGATCAAACGCTGGCGATGTACTCTGGACACCCTATGGGTTTATTTCCAAGTAATGAAAATGCTCCACGAGTGGTTATCACCAATGGAATGATGATTCCTAATTATTCACAACCCGACGATTGGGAGAAGTTCAATGCACTTGGCGTAACGCAATACGGACAAATGACGGCAGGAAGCTATATGTATATTGGTCCGCAGGGAATTGTTCACGGCACCACAATCACTGTTTTAAACGCCGGAAGAAAGATTGCCAAAAAGAACGAAGATCTCTCTGGGAAGCTTTTTGTAACCTCTGGACTTGGCGGTATGAGCGGCGCACAACCCAAAGCAGGCAACATTGCCGGTTGTGTTACTATTTGCGCAGAAGTAAATGAAAAAGCGATTAAAACCAGGCATAGCCAGGCTTGGGTAGATGAAGTAATTACGGATATTCGCCTGCTCGCCGAACGAGTTTCGAAAGCGAAGAAGGATAAAGAAGTAGTCTCGATTGCTTACCACGGTAATATTGTAGAAATCTGGGAATATTTTGCTGAAAACGATATTTATATCGATTTGGGCAGTGACCAGACGTCTTTACACAATCCCTGGGCCGGCGGCTATTACCCCGTAACACTTTCTTTTGAAGAAGCTAAAGAAATGATGGCCAATAATCCCGAACAGTTTAAAACTGAAGTTCAGGAAAGTTTACGACGACAAACTACTGCGATTAATAAACATACTGCAAAAGGCACTTATTTTTTTGATTATGGCAATGCATTTTTACTGGAGGCCTCTCGTGCCGGGGCTGATATATTAGCCAAAAATGGTGATTTTAGATATCCTAGCTATGTTCAGGATATTATGGGCCCCATGTGCTTTGATTATGGTTTTGGTCCCTTTAGATGGGTTTGTGCCAGTGGTAAAGAGGAAGACCTGGCTAAAACCGACAAGATTGCTACTGAAGTTTTAGAGCGACTAATACAGGAGTCACCAGCTGAAATCCAACAGCAGCTGGAAGACAATATTCGCTGGATAAAAGGCGCACAACAAAATAAACTGGTGGTAGGATCTAAAGCCAGGATTCTTTATGCCGATGCTATAGGTCGTATTGAAATTGCAAAAGCTTTTAATAAAGCAATTGAAAACAATGACATTGGCCCGGTAATTTTAGGACGTGATCATCATGATGTTTCGGGAACCGATTCTCCTTATCGCGAAACCTCTAACATTTATGACGGCTCTCGTTTTACCGCAGATATGGCGATACAAAATGTTATTGGCGATAGCTTTAGAGGTGCTACCTGGGTAAGCATTCATAATGGCGGCGGCGTAGGCTGGGGAGAAGTTATAAATGGAGGATTCGGCATGATTCTTGAAGGTAACAAACAGTCTGAGAAGCGATTAGAATCGATGCTTTTTTGGGATGTAAATAACGGAATAGCCAGAAGATCATGGGCAAGGAATAAAGGAGCAGTTTTCGCTGCTAATCGAGCCATGCAAATAGAACCAAAGCTAAAAGTTACACTCCCCAATATGGTGGATGATTCCCTTTTTTGATATCTTTATTAATCATAAAACATAACACCTATGAAAGTTCTAAAATTTACTCCTGTGTTGATGTTACTGGTGATGTTTGTCACTTCATGTAACACCGTAAGAGTAGCTTCGGATTACGATCGTGAAGCTGATTTTAATTCGTACCACTCTTTTGCATTCTTTAAACCAGGAATTGATAAAGCTGAAATTTCAGATCTTGATAAAAAAAGAATTATGCGTGCTATTGAAGGTACTATGTCTGAAAAAGGATTTGAGAAATCTCAAAGTCCCGATCTTTTAGTAAGTATCTTCACCAAAACCCACGAAAACATTAATATTTACCAACATAATCCGGGATGGGGTTATGGATGGGGATGGTCTCCCTGGTATTGGAATTCAGGATTTAATACGGTAAACAGGACTAGTGATGGTACCTTATATATTGATCTTATAGATGCCAATACTAAAGAATTGGTATGGCAGGGAATGGGAACTGCCGCCCTTGCTGAAAGAGTGAGCAAAAAACAGGAAAGAATTAATGAGATCGTTTCTAAAATTTTAGAAAAATATCCTCCGGGATCTGAAAAATAAAATCACTGGATTTTTAATAATCCAAGATAAATTCATGTTTAGCCTTTCACCCGAAAGGCTTTTTTTATTGACATATTTTCTTTAATAACTCTAAATATTTAAAAATTTCGTATATTCATTACTCAAATAAGCCACATAATTATGCTTAATTCAATTGAGTCTAACGAAATACTAGAGCGGTTACCTGTACATCTTCAGCAATACATTAAGCCGCAAAATTATGAAGACTACACTCCCATTAATCAGGCAGTGTGGCGCTATGTAATGCGCATAAATGTGGAATACCTAAGCAGAGTTGCTCATAAATCATATCTGGACGGACTCCAATTAACAGGGATTTCTATAGATCATATCCCAAATATGTATGGGATGAACCGAATCTTAAAAGAAATTGGCTGGGCGGCAGTTGCGGTAGATGGTTTTATTCCGCCAGCTGCTTTTATGGAATTTCAAGCCTACAATGTTTTGGTCATCGCCAGCGATATCAGGCAACTGGAACATATTGAATACACTCCTGCTCCCGATATTATTCACGAAGGTGCCGGCCATGCCCCAATAATTGCTAATCCAGAGTATGCTGAATATTTAAGACGCTTTGGAGAAATTGGCTGTAAGGCGATCTCGAGCGCTCATGATTATAAGGTATATGAAGCAATTCGAAAACTCTCTATTTTAAAAGAAGCTGAAGATACTCCACCTGAAGAAATCGCTAAAGTTGAAAAACTTGTAGACAAACTTCAGCAAAAAGAAGTAACGCCCAGTGAAATGTCTTTGATAAGAAATTTACACTGGTGGACGGTAGAATATGGTTTAATAGGCACTCCTGAAGATCCTAAGATCTATGGTGCAGGATTATTATCCTCGATTGGAGAAAGTAAATCCTGCTTAACCGAGAAGGTAAAAAAAATACCGTATTCCATTGAGGCCATGCACCAGGAGTTTGATATCACCAAGCCACAACCTCAGCTTTACGTAACACCAGATTTTGCATACTTAAGTTTGGTTTTAGAGGAATTCGCTAATAAAATGGCGCTTAGAAAAGGCGGCTTAAGCGGAGTCAAAAAACTTATCGATTCCAAAGGATTAGGCACCATAGAATTTAGTACCGGTTTACAGGTTTCCGGGAATTTTGAAAACGTGATCGAATTAGAAGGAAAACCTATCTATATTCAAACGAAAGGAAAAACAGCCCTAGCCTATCGCGAAAAAGAACTTGTAGGCCACGGAACAAAATCTCATGCTACAGGTTTTGGATCTCCTATAGGAAAATTAAAAGGCATCAATCTAGCAATCGAAGATATGAGTCCGCGTGACTTAAAAGCATATAACATTTATGAAGGTGAATATACTGAACTAGAATTTGAAGGCGGTATCATTATAAATGGAGAAATTATTACCGGCACGCGGAATCCGCAAGGAAAAATTATTCTTATAAGCTTTAAAAACTGTAGCGTTAAATATTTCGATCAGGTGTTATTTCAACCGGAATGGGGGCGTTACGATATGGCGGTAGGTAAAGAGATCGTTTCGGCTTTTGCCGGGCCGGCAGATCACCATTCTTTTAATTTGATTACGCATAAAACAAGTTCGAAAACCATCAAAACCCAAAAAACTAAAAAAAGAAAAGAATTAGAAGATTTATATGAAGCAGTTCGCAATTTTAGGGAAGGTAAAAATACCAAATATAGTATTCAGGCGGTCTTTGATATTCTGAAAAAAGATCATCAGGAAGATTGGCTGTTAACCACTGAAATTTATGAGCTTGCTTTAGAACATGATCCTAAATTAGCCAAAATCAATAAGGAATATTTAGAAAAACTTCAGCAGAAAAGGCCCAAAATTGCTCATCTCATCGAAGACGGAATTTTAATGGCAGAAACAAAAAGAATCACCGAAACATCAAAACCCTGAGGTCCGTCTCACAAGCTTTTAAAAAGAAAACTTTTCGCAATTTAGATGTATGGGATAGGGAGGGTATAGAGAATAAAAATCCTCAAGAAAGATTAAAGCTTAATATCGCTAAAATCATTTTGAGAGTTTACCGGCATGTCATTATATTCCAAGGTCCAGCCCATGCTATTGGTAAGAATATAGATTTTAGAAAGCTCACTAATTAAGCGGTTTTGTGCATTCGATTTAACACTGGATGCTTCTACTTTTTTCTTAATGGAAGCCGTAACTTTCTTTTTTATGGTATTATAATCTGACGCTTCAAATTGATTAAGGTAATCTTGCGTAACATCGTAATATTGAATGTCAGGATAAATATTAAGTTCTTCCTTTGGAATACTTTTAATGATAACCCGCTTATTTTCCTTGTCGATTTCAGTCTCTAACTTACTAAGATCATAACTTACCGTCACTTTCGCATTCACGACGATAAGCGCTTTTTTTCTTGCTGAAAAAACATCCAGATAAAACTTTTTAGAATCTTTATACGACCAAACCTGAGAAAAATTACCTTCAGTAACTACCAACTTCCCCACATTTTTGATCTGTTCCTGGATAAGCTGAGAATTTTGTGCTAATTGTTCGCGTTCACTTTGTCGATTTTCACAATATCGCACTCCAAAAACAGTTAACAAAACTACAGCAGCACCCAGCAGGAACCTTTTCATGTTATAAGGATTAAAAGTTGATTTTTAAAGATAAGGATTTAAAAATAGGAAAGTGTTATAAAAAACTTATGGACGGCCCCACCCGTCCATAAGATTAAAATTTCTAAAATCTACCCCAAACAAATTTTAGAAAAGAAAGTTTAATTAATCATTGTATTCATAAGGCGAATACTTCAATCAATAAATTAGAATTAATTTACACTGTGAATTTACAAATATTTTACAATATTCAAAATAATTATCATACTTTTTTAATGGTAACCAATTAGTAAGCCTTTTTAAATGATAAATTCAAAATTTTACAGAAGGGATTTTCACTTGTAATTTTTCAATTCTAAGACTTAACTTCTCAAGAAATTCGCGGTGTTGTGGGCTATCTTCATTAAATGGTCGATGCTCTAATCCTTTCTGGATGCTATTCACCTCCTTCATTATCGAGAAAACTTCAGGCGCTATCCAACTTTCTTTAAACCTTCCCCAAATATAATCTATGCCAATTTCTGAAAGATGAATCATATCCTTATCATAAAACCGATAATCTCTAAGCTCGTCCATTACAATTTCATAGCTGGGAAAATATTTTGTTTTTTTATCGAATTTCAACTTTAATTCTTTTCGGTATTCGTGTAAAGCCGTGATAAGATTTGCCTTACTTAACTGATTTTCTACAAAACCGTCTTTTAAATGTCGTACCGGCGAAACCGTAAAGATAATTTTAACGTCCTTATTAAGCTTCCAGATGATATTGCATATTTCAGCAAGACTTTTCTTAATCTCTTCTGAAGAAAAAATCTTTTTAGTAAAATTAGATTGCACGACTTTATGGCAATTCGCTACCAAACGCTCATCCTGATTTAAAATATATCCCCATGCCGTTCCCAATGTGATGATTACATGAGAACTTTCCTGCAAAAATGAACGCGTCGTGTCTAAGGAATTATTTAACCTACTAATCATCAATGCTCGATCTGGATGATTCATTTGCGAATGGACATCAAAACACGAATACAAGTCGTTTAATTGAAAAATATCCCGCTCGGAATACATGTAATTTTCATCAATTCTCTGAAAGAGATTTCGTAGGGCAACAGGGTGAAAGATAATCCCAAAGGGATTTTGCAACACATTAAACTTAAAATACTGCAGTTTATCCCCTATATTTTCCACAAAGCACGACCCAAAAAGTGCGATATTAGCATCGTAGTTGATTTTTGGAGATTGATTGCTAACCGGGACGATTGTTCTAAAATCCATAGCGAAGAAATAAAAAGGCGCATAGAACTATTTCTTCCATACGCCCACATTTTCATAATAGAAAGATACTAAATTTATAACCTTCTCTAATAAATATTTATTCGATATATTTTTTAGCTTCTTTTAAAGCCTCTGGGATTCCTGCAGGATTTTTACCCCCTGCAGTCGCGAAGAATGCCTGGCCGCCGCCACCTCCCTGGATATATTTACCCAGCTCACGAACTATGGTACCTGCATTTAAATCCTTAGTTTCTGTCAATTCTTTAGAGATATAGCAGGAAAGTAAAGCTTTTCCTTTTTTTTCGGCTCCAAAAAGAAGGAATAAATCATCGATTTCGCCTCCTAATTGAAAAGCCAAATCTTTGATTCCGCCAGCGTCTAAATCTACCTGTTTTGCTAAAAACTGAATTCCGTTAATTTCCTGAATTTCATTTTTGATCTCAGATTTCAGGTTTTTGGCCTTGTCTCTTAGCAAAATCTCCACCTGCTTTTTAAGCTCGGTATTCTCATCCTGCAATCCAGAAATGGCTTTTACCGGATCTTTGGCATTTTTCAACAAGCCCTGTACTTCCTCTAAAAGTTCGGTTTGCTTCGTAAAATATTCTTTTACCGCATCACCGGTAATCGCTTCGATTCTGCGAATCCCTGAAGCGACTGCACTTTCTCCGGTAATTTTAAAATACCAAATATCTGCAGTGTTTTTAACATGTGTACCCCCACAAAGTTCCATGGATTCCCCAAAACGGATGGCACGCACGCTATCCCCATACTTTTCACCAAAAAGTGCAATAGCACCCTGATCTAAAGCATGCTGATAGGCAATATTTCGTTGTTCTTCTAATTGTAAACCTTCCTGAATCCTGTCATTTACAAACTGCTCTACTTTTTCTATTTCTTCAGAAGAAAGCTTACTAAAATGACTAAAATCGAATCGCATATAATTAGGCTGCACCATAGAACCCTTTTGCTCTACATGCGTTCCTAAAATATGCCGTAATGCCTGATGCAACAAATGCGTAGCCGTATGATTAGCCGCTGTTTTTGTTCGTGCTGAAGCATCTACCACCGCAGTAAAGCTGCCAGAAATATTTTGTGGTAATTTCTTTGCAAAATGGATAATCTGGTTGCTTTCCTTTTTAGTATCGATAATACTAATTTTCTCTTCTCCAGATGTAAAATATCCCTTATCACCTACCTGTCCGCCACCTTCCGGATAAAAAGGAGTTTTGGTAAAAACGATCTGATAAAGTGTTCCTTGTTTTTTTGTTTCTACCTTACGGTATTTAGCAATTTTAACCTGGGTTTCTAATTGATCGTAACCTACAAAAGCATCTTCATCAACCTCATTAATTTCTTCCCAATCACCAGAGCTTACTTGTGTAGCTGCCCTGGAACGTTCTTTTTGCTTTTTAAGTTCAGCTTCAAATTCAGCAATATTTAGGCTATAGCCTTTTTCTTTTAAAATAAGCGCCGTTAGATCGATAGGAAAACCAAAAGTATCATATAGCTCAAATGCTTTTACGCCAGAAATCTCTTTATCTTTAGATTGATTCACTATATTTTCTAACATCACCAATCCCTGTTCTAAAGTTCGAAGAAACGAAAGCTCTTCTTCTTTAATTACATTTTCGATAAGCTGCTGTTGTTTTACCAACTCTGGAAAAGCTTCTCCCATTTGAGACTTCATACAATCTACTAATTTATAGATAAAAGGCTCTTTGGTATTTAAAAAAGTAAAACCATATCGTATAGCGCGACGTAAAATTCTACGAATTACGTAACCCGCACCCGTATTACTTGGTAATTGCCCATCTGCAATACTAAAGGCAACTGCCCGAACATGATCTGCAATTACCCGAATGGCAATATTGGTTTCTTCAGAGGTACCATAAGATGAGTTGGTAATTTTTTCAATTTCAGCAATAAGCGGTGTAAAAACATCGGTATCATAATTGGATTGTTTACCCTGCATTACCATACATAAACGTTCAAACCCCATTCCGGTATCAATATGCTTGGCCGGTAATTCTTCTAAGGAGCCATCTGCTTTACGGTTAAATTGCATAAAAACCAGATTCCAGATCTCTACTACCTGAGGATGATCTGCATTGACCAGTTCTTTTCCAGGCTTTTCCGCTTTTTCTTCGGGAGAACGGATGTCTACATGAATTTCTGAACAAGGCCCACAGGGTCCCTGATCACCCATTTCCCAAAAGTTATCTTTTTTATTTCCGTAGATAATTCGGTCTTCAGGAACAATCTTTTTCCAAATTTCTAAAGCTTCGGTATCTAAACCTACGCCATCTTCCTCGCTCCCTTCAAAAACCGAAACATAAAGACTATCCTTATCGATTTTAAACTTGTGGGTCAATAATTCCCAGGCCCAGTTAATAGCCTCTTCTTTAAAATAGTCACCAAAACTCCAGTTTCCTAACATCTCAAACATCGTATGATGATAGGTGTCGTGCCCCACTTCTTCTAAATCATTATGTTTTCCACTAACGCGAAGACATTTTTGAGAATCGGTTACCCTGGTATTTTTGGGTACAGAATTCCCCAGAAAAAACTCTTTAAACTGCACCATTCCTGCATTAGTAAACATCAGGCTTGGATCGTCCTTAAGAACCATTGGCGCCGATGGTACAATGCTGTGTGATTTTCCTTGAAAAAATTCTAAAAAACTTTTACGAATTTCCTGAGATTTCATGTACTATATTTTCTTGTAAATATTATTAAATTATGCAGGCTATAAAACAATTGCTATCTTTGTTCGTTACCGTATAAACTTGCACGCTTTTTGTGCAATTACGGGAACAAAAATAGCATAAATTTAACTCATGTCGAAGGTTAAATATTATTACGATAGCGAGACGCTTTCTTACAAAAAAATCGAACGAAAAAAAGGTCGAAGATTTGGTATTGTATTGCTTAGCATCTTCGGAAGTTTTCTTGCCGGTTTCCTTTTACTGGTTGTTTATCTTAACATTCCACAGATCGAAACCCCCAAAGAAAAGGCTCTTAAACGAGAACTGCAAAATATGCAATTGCAATATGGCCTGCTCAATAAAAAAATGAACCAGATACAGAATGTACTGGGAAATATCGAAGATCGCGATAACAATATTTACCGCTTATATTTTGAAGCCAACCCCATCCCGGAAGAAACACGCAAAGCCGGATTTGGTGGGATAAACCGCTATAAAGACCTGGAAGGTTTTGATAATTCTAAATTGATTATTGAAACCAGTAAAAGAATGGATATTCTTACCAAACAATTGGTGGTACAGTCCAAATCTTTAGATGAAATTGCCGAACTTGCTAAAGAAAAAGAAGATCTTTTAGCGGCCATTCCGGCCATTCAGCCTGTAAAAAACGAAGACCTTACACGTATTGCCTCGGGTTATGGTTGGAGAACCGATCCCTTTACAAAAGTTCGAAAATTCCATTTTGGAATGGACTTTACCGCACCCAGAGGTACCCCGGTATATGCCAGCGGTGACGGGAAGGTCACCAGAGCTGATAATCACAGTACTGGTTATGGAAATCACATACGCATAGACCATGGTTACGGCTATGTAAGTCTTTATGCCCATTTATATAAGTACAACGTAAGAAAAGGACAAAAAGTAAAACGCGGTGATATTATTGGTTTTGTAGGAAGTACAGGAAGATCTGAAGCCCCCCATTTGCACTATGAAATCTTTAAAGACGATGAGCATATAAATCCTATTAATTTTTATTACGGAAATCTTTCTCCGGAAGAATTTGACGAGGTGCTTAAAAAAGCACAACAAGAAAACCAATCTTTGGATTAATGCAAGTTGAACTGCCCGAAAAAAGATACTACAGCATTGGCGAAGTCGCCAAAGCCTTCAAGGTAAACACTTCTTTAATTAGATTTTGGGAGAAAGAATTTGATGTTATTAAACCCAAGAAAAACGCCAAAGGAAACCGTAAATTCACCCCAGAAGATATTAAAAATTTAGAGCTTATTTATCATCTGGTGAAAGAACGTGGTTTTACCCTGGAGGGTGCTAAAACCCATCTTAAAGAAGAAAAGCAAAAAACACTGAGCAATTTTGATATTGTTCGTAAATTAGAGAAAATAAAAACAAGCCTAATCAACATCAAAAATCAATTATAGAATGAAAAAGTGGTTAATCCCAGTTATAGTAATCGTAGTCCTAGGAATAATAGTTTATAGCATGACTGCCGGAGTAAACAATACCGGAGTAGAATTAGAAGAAAATGCAAAAGAAGCATGGTCTAATGTAGAAAGTTCCTATCAACGAAGAAATGATCTTATTGGCAACCTGGTACAAACGGTTCAGGGTGCAGCCGATTTTGAGCGTGGAACTTTGACAGATGTGATTGAGGCTCGTGCCAAAGCGACTTCCGTAAATGTTGATGCTTCTAATTTAAGTGCCTCTCAAATTCAACAATTTCAACAGGCACAAACAGGATTATCTTCAGCTTTATCCAAATTACTGGTAAGTGTTGAGCGTTATCCAGATATCAAGGCAAATCAAAATTTCTTACAATTACAGTCCCAAATTGAAGGAACCGAAAATAGAATTAATGTTGCCAGAGATCGTTATAACGCAGCAGTAACTGATTTTAACACTTATATTCGAAAATTTCCAAACAATATTTTTGCAGGGATGTTTGGCTTTGAGCGCATGGAGAGATATCAAGCCGATGCCGGTGCAGAACAGGCTCCTGATGTAGAATTCGATTTTAAATAAGCCACTTTCAAAATAACCAATATGAGCCGTAAAGACTTTTCTTTAAAGACTAAGGATGAAAATGAAATCGTAGAAGCAATAAGAACTGCTGAAAAAAGCACCTCTGGAGAAATTCGCGTTCATCTTGAAAAATCTTCAGGATCACAGGATATTTTTGAACGTGCCATGGAGGTTTTCCATCAATTAAAAATGGATAACACTAAAGAAGAAAACGGTGTCTTAATTTATGTGGCTATGGAAGATCGCAACTTTGTAATTTATGGCGATAAAGGCATCAACGATAAAGTAGAAGATGATTTCTGGGAAAGCACAAAGGATGTTATTCTAAATCATTTTAAAAAAGGAAACTTTAAACAGGGACTTGTCGACGGAATTTTAATGGCCGGTGAGCAGTTAAAAAGACATTTTCCCTGGCAGGAAGACGACGAGAACGAACTTTCAGATCAAATTTCAAAAGGATAAATGCTACAATTCAACAAAAAGATTAGCGGCTTAAGTCTATTATTATTACTTATTAGTTTTGTGGGATATGCCCAAAGGGATATTCCGCCAAAACCAAGTAAAGAAACAGCAGTTTACGACGGAGCGAATCTTTTAACTTCTTCGGAAGAACAACGCCTTACCCAAAAGCTAATTAATTACGCCGATACCACCTCTACCCAAATTGTAATTGCTACTATAAAATCGTTACAGGGAGAGTATGCAGGAACTTATGCAACGCACTGGGCCGAAGAATGGGGCATAGGAATGGATGGAAAGGACAATGGTCTTTTCATACTTGTTGCCGAAAAGGAACGTAAAATCCAGATACAAACTGGTTATGGTTTAGAGCCTTACATGACCGACGCCTATACTTATCAAATCATCAATAATATTATTTTACCTGAATTTAAAAAGGGTGATTACTATACTGGTTTAGATAATGGCACTACAGCAGTTTTTGAGGTTTTGGCCGGTACTTTTAAAGGCGTACCCCAACCACGTGGCGGTTCAGGAAATTCTGCCAAGCCTATTGCTATTTTTATTGTCGTTTTTATCATTATAATCATTTCACTTATTGGTAAAAGTCGCGGTGGCGGCAGGGGCGGTGGTCGTCGTGGTCGTAGCACCCTTATGGATGCCATTATTTTAAGTTCTCTTGGTCGTGGCAGCTTTGGCGGCGGCGGATTTGGAGGTAGCTCTGGCGGTGGTTTCGGCGGAGGCGGCGGATTTGGAGGCGGCTTCGGCGGTGGTGGATTTGGTGGTGGTGGAGCCGGTGGAAGCTGGTAATTTAGCACTACACATATCAACCAAATTTTATAAAAAACTATTAGTAAAAAATAACAACTAAAAATGCCCAATCTTAGATCTAAGATTGGGCATTTTTTAATCCAATTATTTTATCGACTATCTTCCTGGCCGTGGTGGCGATCTTCTACCCCCTCTTCCTCCAAAGCTTTGTCCACCAAAATTCTTTAGATTGTAGGTAAAACTTAACATCGCATACTGTGTAAGCACTAAATTATTAGTATCCTGGATATAATCGTCACCAATTTGTCTTCTTGTATTGATCACCTGGTCTAAAACATCATAAACCTTCAATTTGATATTGGCTTTCTCCTCCCAAAACTGGTAACCTAAACTAGCGATCCATAAGATCGAAGTATTGTCAAATTCAGAAGAAACATTTCCAAATTTATTATAAGAAATATCATTTCCAAAAACTATGTTCTTAGGCCAGTAGGTAGTTACTTCCAATCCGGCACGCTGATTGACAAATTCTTGCTCATTAAGTGTACTTATGCTATAATGTGAATTATTATAATCAATACCAATACTTGGATTAAGCTCAATAATATCATCTATAGCATACGTAAGCATTACTGATGGACTAACACTTATATTTTCTGAATCGAACTGCACCCCATTCGAAAATCCTACATTCTTGTTATAATTTGCATTTAATGATAATCGATATCTAAACTCTTTGTTTTCGTTTTTCTTCTGTTTATTATAAAAAATACCAAGCGAAGCCGACATCACACCATCCACGTTAGTATAAGTGGTGGTTCTGGAAAGGTCTGTTGTATCTGTAATTGTTCTTGCTACAACACTATTTTCCGTAAAATTCATATTGAAATAACTAAATATTCCGCTACGCTTAGAGAAATCGAAATTACGGTAACCAGCTCTAATATTATGGCTGTAAGAAGGTCTTAAGTTAGGATTACCCGTAATAATATTGTTAGGGTTGGTACGATCTACCACGGGTTGCAACTGCCTTAATGAAGGCACATTAGCATCTGTAGAGTAATCTATGGATAGACTTTTAGATCGTTCTACTTCATATCGCACTCGTGCTCTCACGTACAAATTATTAAACGTATTATTAAAAGATGTTTCAGATAGGAAATTATTGTTCTCTAAAGTCGTATTTAACAGCCCTATATTAGTATCTATCCTCCATACATCTCCCTCAAAATTAATTCCTGCGTTTGGCCTATGTTGCCTGCTTTTCACTTCAAAATCACTACTTAAGGTATCATTGATTACCGTATAATTTCCGTTATCGTCAGCCTCGTAAACAAAACGCTGATTCTCGTCATGATTAGAAGAAAAGTTATAAGAAAGATCTAAAAATAAATCTTCTGATAATACACTACGTTGGGATACTCCAAAAGAGTAATTCTCACTATTTGCATCTTCATCGATGTATTGATCCTGAATTCTGGCAATTTCTTCTCCGTCTCGATAATCGAAACTTTCTGAATAAAAATAATTATCATTTTCCTGAGTATCGTAAGCGTTACGGAACTCTAATTGAAGATAAGCTCCACGGGCTCCAAATCGCTTCACAAAATCGATATTATTACTAAAGCTATTACTAAAAATATCTTCAGATTCTGATGTTAATGAATTATTTACCAAATCCCCATCTTCGCTTAATCGTTCTGAGGAACTTCCTCTTTCAGAAAATCCTGTATTTGCTGTAAATCTTGGAGAAATGGAAAGTTGCGTAAGGGTATCGAATTCTATTTCGAACCTTGCATTTGCACGATGGTTATCGTTTACAAGATCACTAAAACTCTCAGAATTAAGGAAAAATGTACGGTCTGGCAGAATATTTTGCCTTTGGATAGATGTTTCTTGCCTGGTATCATTTCTTCCGAAAAAATAGTCTCCATTAAGTTCATATTTATCATTCCACTCATTCGTATAATTTGCTCCGGCAGTTTCAGCTTTGGTAATACCACCACCTCCGCCTCCACCAAAAACAGAACGCGCTCCAGATCCTCCCATCATTCCGTAAACTTCATCAAAACTAAACCCAGAACTATTGATGTTGTTAGAACTTGCAAGAATACTAAGACGCATATCATCTTTAAAAATATTCCCGATACCACTAAGCTCATATCTACCATCTGTACCACCCCCGGCAGTCCCTCTGGCAAAATAGCCTTTATTCTTATCCTCTTTAAGGGTAATATTTATGGTTTTATTGTCTGGATCTCCGGCTTTTCCGGTAAATTCTTCAGACCTGGTTTTTTGATTCGACACCTGAATTTTTTCTATGATCTCTTTGGGAAGATTTTTTGTCGCGATCTGCGGATCGTCACCAAAGAATTCTTTGCCATTCACCTTAATGCTCGATACCGGTTTCCCGTTAATTGTAATTGCACCATCTGAATTCACTTCTACTCCAGGAAGTTTCTCCAGTAATTCTTCCAGGTTTGCATTTTGCCTGGTTTTAAAACTATCAGCATTAAACTCTAAGGTATCTTTCTTTAAAGTTAAAGGTGGGCGGGCAGCAACAACCGTTACTTCCCCTAATTGATTATCCTGAAGTTCTAATTTAAGTTCCCCTACATTTTGAGTTCCTTCTTTAACTTCTACAACTTTTTTAAATGGTTTAAAACCGGCATATGATACCAACAGGTTTAATTGCTTTTCTTTAGAACTTCCTGAAAGTGTAAAGTTTCCTTTTGATTCTGAAATGGTATAAGTTACTAAAGTGCTATCCGAGGGCTTCTCTACATACACAGTTGCAGATTCAAGCGGATTCCCTTCTGGGTCCAAAACTTTCCCAGTCATTTCAAACTCCTGAGAAGAGCTTATCGCGGTAATAAAAAGAAACGCGATAAAAAGATAAAATTTCATTGATTGATGTTTTTTAAATTTTCGGTTAAAGTTTAGTCTAATTACTGTGGTGTAAGTTTCTAAAGATTTAGACTTTATAAACCGAAAAACGTTTAATAAAACATCAAAATATTTTAAAATTTAACTAAAAAAGGATTCTCAATGCTATTAAGACATTAAAAATCCTTCACTTATTTAAGAGTATATTATTTTTATTTTTTCCGAAAATAAACGGTGATCGGTACGCCCTTAAAATTAAATTCTTCCCTTAACTTATTCTCTATAAATCGTTTATAAGGATCTTTCACATATTGCGGCAAATTACAGAAAAATGCAAATTGTGGCTGTGGTGTGGGCAATTGCGTACAAAATTTTACTTTTACATACTTCCCTTTAATTGCCGGTGGTGGATTATTTTCTATTATTGGAAGCATTACATCATTAAGTTCTCTGGTCTTAATTTTTTTGCTTCGGTTTTCGAAAACCTTAACAGCGGTTTCTATCGCTTTAAAAATTCGTTGTTTGTTTAAGACGGAAATAAAGATAACGGGCACATCTGTAAAAGGTTCGATTTCCCTTCTAATCATTTGCTCGTAAGATTTCATGGTATTGGTTTCTTTCTCTACCAAATCCCATTTATTAACCAAAATTACAATGCCCTTACGGTTACGTTGTGCAAGCCAAAAAATATTTTGAACCTGCCCATCAAAGCCCCGGGTAGCATCTAAAACCAATAAACATACATCGGCATTTTCAATAGCTCTTACAGATCGCATTACCGAATAAAACTCTAAATCTTCCTTTACTTTAGATTTTCTACGAATCCCGGCGGTATCTACAAGGTTAAATTCGAATCCAAATCGATTATATTTGGTATCTATAGAATCACGGGTTGTACCGGCAATATCAGTAACTATATAACGATCTTCGCCAATTAATGCATTTATAAAAGACGATTTTCCTGCATTTGGCCTTCCAACTACGGCAAATCGAGGTAATTCACTTTCTTCTTTATAAGTTTCTTCTGGTAAGGATTCGATAACAGCATCTAACAAATCTCCCGTTCCACTACCATTGGTACTGGCTATCGGAAAATATTCCCCTAAACCTAAAGCATAAAATTCTACGGCATTTTCCAGACGTTTATTGTTGTCTACCTTATTAACAGCCAAAAACACTGGTTTATTTACCTTGCGTAGCAAAATAGCAACATCTTCATCCATTGGTGTAATCCCAGACTCGACATCCACCATAAAAATAATGGCATCGGCCTCACCTATGGCCAATTCAACCTGCTTATCGATTTCAGCTTCGAATACATCATCACTACCAATAACATAACCGCCAGTATCGATTAATGAAAAATTACGACCATTCCAGTCTGATTTTCCATAATGTCGATCACGGGTTACACCGCTCACCGAGTCTACAATCGCCTCACGACGTTGAATTAAACGATTAAAAAAGGTAGATTTCCCAACATTAGGCCTTCCTACAATAGCAACAATACCACTCATATCTAAAAATTATTGGCAAAGGTAGTATTTAACAACCGAACTTTAAACAATAAACTTTCAGGAATTTAAAAGTTGATTTATTCTACAGTCTGGGTATTCTGAGTTTTCTTGATAAGATTTCCAACCGTTAACCCCTGAACTAAAATGGAAAAAATAACGATTACATAAGTCATCACCAAAAACAAATCACGTTCCATATCCTGGGTAAGACCAAGACACAAGGCAATAGAGATCCCGCCACGTAATCCTCCCCAGGTCATTATAAGATTGGTTTTAGGCACAAATTGTAATCGATTTTTAAAAAACTCTATAGGCAATAATAAAGAAAGGTAACGGCAAATTAAAACAGTAGGTATTGCAGCTAAGCCGGCAAAAATATATTCAAGATCAAAAGTGAGAACTAAAATTTCCATTCCTATCAATACAAATAATACGGTATTTAAAAGAATATCGATAAGCTCCCAGAATTTATCAACGTAGGTCTCGGTCATTTCAGACATAGTAGATTGCCTAACGGTATCATTCCCTACCAACAATCCGGCCGTGACCATTGCTAATGGTGCTGAAAAATGGAGTTTCTGGGCCAATGCAGTACCTACCATTACTGTTGCCAGTGTTATGATTACCTCTGTATCATAATCGTCTATAGAGCGCATTAAAAGGTAAGTTATATATCCTATAGCCAACCCCAAACTTATACCCCCAATCACTTCGGCTCCAAAAAGTTCCATAATATGCAAAAAGCCGGTACTTTCTTCACTTCCGCCAGATGCTGCAATATTAAATATGGTTAAAAATACAACCACCCCAACGCCATCATTAAATAAAGATTCTCCTACTATTTTAGTTTCTAACTTTTTTGGCGCTCCGGCTTGCTTTAAAATCCCCAGTACCGCAATAGGATCTGTTGGAGAGATTAAAGCTCCAAATAATAGACAATGAATATAGCTTACCTGCAATCCGAATAATGGAATTATATAAAAAACGGCGGTGCCTACCAGAAAAGTAGAGGCCAAAACACCCAAAGTGGCAAAAACGATCACAGGCCAACGTTGCACCCTTAATTGCTCAAAATTTGTATGTAGCGCTCCTGCAAATAGCAAAAAACTTAACATCACATCTAAAAGAAGCGTTCTAAAATCTAGTTTGGTAATGATATATTCCTCTATATCCAATAAGGTATCGTCATAAAAACTAATTCCAAAAATGGCCAGGCTAAAAACAATGGTAATTAGCATTAAGCCAATGGTGGTTGGTAATTTTAAAAAACGAACATTAACGTAGCCAAACAATGCGGCCAGAAAAATGATAATCGTAAGAATAATAAAGGGGGTCATATTTTTGCTGAAGTATAGTTCAGTTTAAATATAAATGAATATCCTAGGGAAGGCCCTGATTTAGTGGGTTTTTAACGAAAGATTAAAAACGAGCAGGTTGGGCTAGTCTTTAGAGTATCCAAAACGCTTTAGTTGCCTATCGTTGCTTCTCCAGTTTTTATTCACTTTTACATACAATTCTAAATGAACCTGTTTACCGAAGAATTTTTCCAGATCTGCACGCGCCTCTACTCCTACTCTTTTTAGTGCGTTCCCCTTATGTCCAATAATGATTCCTTTTTGGGTATCACGCTCTACCATTATAATACTGCGCATTCTTATAATTTTTTCTTCCTCAAAGAACTCTTCAGTATCTATTTCTACAGCATAAGGAATCTCCTTTTTGTAATGCAGCAGTATTTTTTCACGAATAATTTCATTTACAAAAAATCGCTCTGGCTTATCAGTAAGACTGTCTTTTGGGTAGAAAGCCGGACTTTCTGGTAATAATTCCAAAATTCGGCTAAAAACTTCAGATACATTAAAGCCTTCCAGTGCAGATATAGGATAAATTTCTGCATTAGGCACTTTTTCTTTCCACAAACCTACCTGCTCTTCCAGTTGTTCCTGGTTAGATTTATCAATTTTATTCAGCAGTAATAACACGGGGATTTCAGCATGTACAATTTTTCGAAAAAAGGCCTCATCTTTTAATTCTCTCTCGCCAATTTCTACCATATACACCAGAATATCGGCGTCCTCAAAAGCAGATTTCACGAAATCCATCATCGACTCCTGCAGCTCGTAAGCAGGCTTAATAATTCCAGGCGTATCACTTAAAATCACCTGAAAATCTTCTCCGTTCACAATCCCTAAAATCCGATGTCTGGTCGTTTGCGCTTTTGAGGTGATAATCGACAAACGCTCTCCTACAAAAGCGTTCATTAAAGTTGATTTCCCTACGTTTGGATTTCCTATAATATTTACAAAACCTGCCTTATGTGCCATACTGATTTTTTTACAAAGGTATTTTATTTAATTACTGCATCCTAAAACCAAAGTATAAATTGAAAAAACAAAAGAATTATATTCTAAAATTGTAAATTTTGGATGCGAATCACATAATTCCCAGTGTTTTATATTACGATATAATTAAAATTTGAATGCTTTTAAGCGCTATCCTTTCTTATTAAATTTAATTCTATAATTTTGCGGCTTCCAAAATTTAATCCTAAGCGTTTAAATATCAGGATTAAGACACAAAAAAAATTCAATAATGAAACAAGTTTTCAATCTCTTTGATTTCTCCCAAAAAGTTAATTATAAAACCGAGATTTTGGCCGGATTAACCGTGGCAATGACAATGATCCCCGAGTCATTATCTTTTGCCATCCTGGCAGATTTCCCTCCTTTAGTAGGATTATATGCGGCTTTTATCATGGGACTTATCACCGCTATTTTTGGTGGACGCCCAGGATTGGTTTCTGGAGGTGCCGGTGCAACTGTAGTGGTTTTGATCGCTTTAATGAACTCACATGGCTTAGAATATGTTTTTGCGGCGGTAGCCATGGCAGGAATTATTCAAATTGGCGTTGGTGTTTTTAGACTTGGTAAATTTATAAGACTGGTACCGCAACCCGTAATGTTTGGTTTTGTAAATGGTCTTGCTGTTATCATCTTTTCTGCACAGCTAGAACAATTTAAAGTAATGGTAAACGGCCAGGCTGAATGGTTAACCGGTAGCCCACTTTTAATTATGGTGGCGTTAGTTGCTTTAACCATCGCTATTATCCTGATTTTCCCTAAAATCACTAAAGCAGTGCCACCATCTCTAGTAGCCATTATTGTGGTTTTTGCCATTGTTTATTTCTTTGGTATTGACACCAAGCAGGTTAAAGATATTGCTTCGGTTAGCGGAAGTTTACCACCGTTCCATATCCCAGAAATTCCTTTTACTTTAGAAACCCTAAAAATTATTTTTCCATACGGACTCATCATGGCAGCGGTTGGTTTAACCGAAGGTTTACTTACCTTAAACCTTGTAGACGAAATTACCGGAACCCGAGGCCGTAGTAACAAAGAATGTGTAGCCCAGGGAACCGCTAATATTGCCAACGGATTTTTCTACGGAATGGGCGGTTGCCCTATGCTGGCACAAACCTTGGTTAATTTATCTTCTGGATCTCGCGCAAGACTTTCAGGAATTATTGCTGCAATAACTATCCTTGTTATTATCCTTGTTGGTGCCCCGGTCATCGAATTATTACCCATGGCGGCGCTAACCGGTGTAATGATCATGGTTGCTTTTGGGACTTTTGAATGGGCAAGTTTTAAAACGCTCAATAAGATGCCCAAGCACGATATCTTTGTAATGGTTGTGGTTACTTTGATCACGATTTTACTTCACAATTTAGCTCTTGCCGTACTTATTGGGGTTATTATTTCTGCATTGGTATTTGCATGGGATAACGCCAAAAGAATTAGAGCCCGTAAAAGAATAGATGAAAATGGTATAAAACATTATGAAATTTACGGCCCGCTTTTCTTTGGATCTACCACTGCTTTTAATGAGAAGTTTGATGTTTTAAATGATCCCGAAGAAGTAATTGTAGATTTCTCTGAAAGCCGAATTGCGGACATGTCTGGTATTGAAGCCGTAAATAAACTGACTAATCGTTATGCTAAACAGGGTAAGAAATTACATTTAAGGCACCTTAGTCAGGATTGCCGACGCTTACTGAACAACGCCGATGCCATTATCGAAGTTAACATTATAGAGGATCCCACATACCACGTGGTTACCGATAAGGTAAAATAGTCTACTCGTTACAATAAATAAAAAGGCTTAAAACTTATCGATTTTCGATGGTTTTAAGCCTTTTATTTATAGGAAAATTCCTATTCGGTTTCTTCTGAATCATCTAAAGAACTAAAAGATTTAATGGCCTGGTTGGGCTCCATGATATTGTAACCATCCCAAAATTCAGGATTATATTTTTTAAATTTCTGATAATCAAAATTAGTATTGGTTTCTACTGCAACAAAGGCATCTTTGGTTAATTCTTCTTCATCATAAACAATCCATTGAAACTTCGAAACATTACTGGCAATAATATCCATTTCCAGGTCTAATTCTTTAAGCCGCTTATTCCATAACCAACTGCCTTTTTTAACCAGTAAGGTTAAAGGACGATCTACACCAAAAGTATTACCGGCACTTTTCTCGATGTATTTAGGGTTATACTTTCCTTTTTGATCTTTTTCGAAAATCATAATCCCATTATACACATCTTCTTTGTTACTCACTCCAAAGATCTTAAACTTCTTGAGTGGTTTTACATTCTCGTAATCCAGGCGATAAAGCCCAAAATCTTCAGTACTCACGTACATTTTTCCTTTAAAATCGGCGCGCCGTTTTGGCTGAAAATTGATCACGTAAGCAATATCATTTCCTATTTGTGTATATCCTGCGACATCGAATTCATATTTTCTGGATTTTTGAAAAACATCCAGTGTAATGTCTTCTTTCCAGAACATTCCCTTTAAATTCGAATTAATTCGGCTTTTAAGACCGTTAGCGATATTTTCGTATCGCTTTATACTATCCTGAGCTTTTTCCTCAGCTGTTTTCTCCTTAGGTTTAGGTGCTTCCAAATCTTCCAGAAATTCTTCGCTGTCCATTTTCACGCCCAAAATGCCAGATTTAATTTTCACATAGGTATCCTGGCCAAGATTATCCCTGATTATTTGCTCCATTCGCTCCCCCAATTCTTCTACGCCTTGCTCGTTGGTAGGATTATAAAGATTAGCGATTTTGATAAGTTGAATTTTTTGTTCATCATAATTTCCATAAAAGTCACCAAGATACTCCATATAGCTGTCTACGTACCGCGGGATTTGTTGTAGTGCGTTGTCTACAAATTTCTGGTCGATTTCAGGAATGGTACTTTTTTCAACTTCCATATCCAGCCGACTAATATTATTAAAAAACGAACTTCGATAAAAAAAGCGCTTCTTAGAAAAACTAAAATTATAATTAGAGTCTATCCTGGCGAGAACGCGTTCTAATATTTCTTCGCCGGTAAGGTTTTTATCAGAAAGAAAAACTTCAGATAATGCTATGGAAGAAGGTTTAATAAAGAGGGTGTCTTTTAATTCTGAAACAGTTAATTCGGTTTCCTCATAGCCCAATGAAGAGACTTTAATTTTAGTTTCGGGCAAAGTTCCTTCGGGAAGTACAAAAACACCTTCGTCGTTAGTCACTACACCGTTGTTTTTACCATATTGAATAGTTGCAAAGGGAATAGTTTGTTTGGTTTGAGCATCGACCAGTACAGCAGAAGTTTGGAGTTGCTGTCCAAAAATACTGGACGAGATGAGCAAAAGTGCTTTAATAAGTAATGTTCGCATTTTGATGATGGTTAGATTAAGACTATCTAAAAGACGTTTTTAGCTACAAACTGTTACACGAATTTTAGTATTTTAATAGATGTTATAGATTGAGTTTAATTACTTAACGTAAAGCTATCAATAAATATTATAAAATATCTAACATTGCTTTAGTCCCCACTATTAAGAATAATCGTATTTTTAAGGCAAATGAATGACTAAAGGTACAATCTATGCCAATTAACGTTCAGGGTGATAAGGAGTTTGACAGTGTAACTTCTATTCAGAATAAAGCCCTTCGTATTAACCTTAATGAGAATATCTACGGCACTTTTGCTGAAATTGGAGCCGGGCAGGAAACGGTGAGAAACTTTTTTAGGGCTCCAAATCCTACCGGAACTATTGCTAAAACGATGAGTGCTTATGACAAGGATTTTAGCGATGCTATTTATGGAGCCGAGCCTGCAAAAAGATACGTAACCGAACCACGGCTAAAAGCCATGATGGCCTACGAGACCGGGCTAATAGAAAAACGAATTTCACGGCTTAAACATCCCAATAAACTCTTCTTTAGTTTTGCAAATACGGTTGCGACTATAGATTGGGCTAAAAAATATAAAGGGCATGGATGGATTGGGATTCGTTACCAGACTACTCCAAAAGAAGAATACAACGAGATTATAATGCATGTGCAGCTTCACGAAAACAAAGCGGCACAGCAGCAAATAAGTCTTGGGATTATGGGGGTAAACCTTATTTATGCCGCATATTATCATCACGACGATCCCAAAACTTTGCTAAAACATTTATATGATCATTTAAGTCCTGACAAAATTGAAATCGATACGATTAATTTTACCGGGCCTGCTTTTAAAGATGTAGATAACCGTTTAATGAGTTTACAACTGGTAAGAAACGGAATGACCAATGCGGTGATGTTTGCGCCCTCTGGTAACAATGTGCTACCAGCAAATGTGTTATACAAAAAGAATATCCTTACCCTTCGTGGTAGTTTTAGACCGGTAACCAATATAAACATTAGCATGTACGAAAAATCATTGCAAATGTTTATGGACGAGCATAAAGTGGAGCGAGCTGCTACTGAAGTTATTTTTGAAATGACCCTTTTCAACCTGAAAGCTGAGGGAGATGAAATCGATGAAAAAGACTTTTTAAATAGAGCAGATTTACTTTGTGCTTTAGGTCATACGGTAATGATCTCTAACTTTCAACAGTATTACAAAGTAGTAGATTATTTTGCCCAGTTTACTTCAGAACCAATAGGGCTTACTATGGGCGTTACTACATTAATCGATATTTTTGATGATAAATATTATAAAGAACTAAGTGGAGGAATTTTAGAAGCTTTCGGAATTTTATTTGCCAGAAACGTAAATATTTATCTTTACCCCGCTAAAGATGAAGAAACAGGAGAAATCCTTTCTACCAAAAACCTAAGGGTTAATAATAATACGCGTGGTTTATATAATTTCTTTAAACAAAACGATCGCATCATCGATATTACCAATTTTGAAGAACAATCTTTAGATATCAATTCCAGAAAAATTCATGAAATGATACACGAAGGGAAAAGCGGTTGGGAAAAAATGCTTCCTGAAACAGTAACCAAACTCATTAAAGAAAACCAGATGTTTAGGAAAAAATAATCTATTTCTTTTCTGAAAAAGAGCCTGGACATTAAATTTGCCAGTAATAGTACAAACATAAAAAATCCCGGTAATACCGGGATTTTTTATGTTTGTACTGAAAATCTAGTTTTGATAGAATGACTCTGCCGGCCAGCTATCATTAGAATAATCTACATCTGGTAAAATTTTATCAGGATCGATTTCTATGCTCTTTGGAGCTTTATCAGTTTCCACTAAATGACTCCAGCTATCACCACGTTGCCAGATTTCTACGGGAAGTGTTAACTCTTCTGTAGATCCATCCTGGTAAGTGATTTTCAATTTAACCGGCATTGGCACTTCTCCTTTATTCGCTAAATTGATAATAAATCCGCTTCCTTCTCTATTACCCTGCACGCCATCAATCGCCAGATCTATATTTCCCGTGCCGTAAAACCAGTTACCAAAAAACCAGGATAAGTTCTCTCCACCTACATTTTCCATATGATTAAAGAAATCTTTGGGTTGAGGATGCTTATATGCCCATGTTTTAATGTATGATTTAAAAGCATTATCAAACCTTTCGTGACCTAAAATATATTCCCTTAACATATATAATCCAACGGCTGGCTTATAGTAGGCTACCATCCCAAGGTTTCTAAGATTTGCAACATCTGGATACGTATCGATCCCCTCACGGGTTTCTGATTTAAACCAACCTGTCATATTTCTTGTTTTATTAAGGCTTGTTGGATACTCCCCAAACTCTTGCGTACTGTAATAGTTTATAAAAGTATTGAAACCTTCGTCCATCCATGCGTACCTTCTTTCGTTAGATCCAACGATCATTGGAAACCAGTTATGTCCAAATTCATGATCTGTAACTCCCCAAAGAGAGGCTCCTTTACTTTTCCAACTGCAAAAGTTAAGACCAGGATATTCCATTCCTCCAATTTCAGCAGCTACGTTAGTTGCTACCGGCCAGGGAAATTCAAACCACTTGTTTGAATAATTTTCGATAGAATGTTTGCTGTATTCTGTAGATCTACCCCAGGCATCGGCACCCGCACTTTCTTTAGGATAAACAGATTGTGCTAAGATATCCTTCCCACTTGGCAAATCGATTTTTGCAGCATCCCAGATAAATGCTTTTGAAGAAGCAAAAGCAACATCATGCGAATTTTCCATTTTAAAACGCCAGGTAAGCGTACCTTCCTGTTTAGCTCTTAAAGAAGCATCTGTAATTTCATTTTCTCCAACGATAAACACAGTTTCATCACTTTTTCTGGCTTTATCCAGGCGATCTCTCATTTTAGAGGAAAGTACCTGACGTTCGTTTACTAATTCTCCAGAACCTACCACTATATGATTCCACGGTGCTGTAATTTCATAATCAAAATCACCATACTCTAAATAAAATTCTCCGGCGCCAAGATATGGCTCCACATTCCAGCCTTCGATATCATCATAGACTGCCGGACGGGGATACCATTGTGCCATTGCGTAGATCGTACCGTCTTCTACATCTAATCTTCCCATACGATCCATTCCTTTTACAGGAATTTTGTATTTAAAATTCATCGAAATAGTCGCACTACCCCCATTCGCTTTAATTGGTTCTTCAAACCAAATCTGCATTCTGGTATCGTTAATGATATGTTTAGAAGAAGTACTTCTTCCAGTTTTAGCACTTAGATTAGAAATCCCGTATCCACCATCTACATCTCCGTTATATCGGTTACCACCAATTGGCGTGGTTAGATTACCTCGAGAGTTTTCTGTAAAACGGTTCTGTTCTAAATATAACCAAATAAAAGGTAATTCATCTGGACTATTATTGGTATACGACAGGGTAATTTCTCCACTTAAAGTATGTGCCTGATCATCTAAAGTTGCTTTAATTTTGTAATCGGCTTCATTTTGCCAATAATCTGGTCCTGGTACTCCAGAAGCCGACCGGTATCGATTACCGCTACGATCCATAAATTCATCAAAATCCTGCTGATTGCTCCCTACTACTTCCTGAGCCTGAGACAAAAAGCTAAAAGCTCCTGTGAAAGCTAAGGCCAGTACAGCCTTTGAAAAATATTTCATTTTTTAAATTTTTTATATAACTGCCGCTAATTTAAAGAAACTATTAAGAAAATTTTACTAAAACCTCAACTAAAATCAATAGATAAATCGATTAACCAATTGATGCCAAAATTTGTTTTTTTGATGATCATCTTTCTATGGAATAAAAATTAGGAATTCAATTATTGTTTTGCGCTGCGATCGTACATGATAATGCTACCGGCTACAGAGACATTTAAACTTAAAGTAGATTTGAATTTTACCAAAAAATGTGACTTTTCAATGGCTTGTTTAGAGAGTCCATGATCTTCAGCTCCTAAAAGATATACACAACGGCGTGGGTGTTTGAAAGTTTCTAAAGGCTCCGCTCCCTCATCCAATTCAACTCCCACTAACATGGCACCTTTAGGTAAATGTGCATAAAAATCTTTAAAGTTTTCATAGTGAAAATACGGCATCGCACCAACCGCCTTATGGGTATCACAAGCTTGTTTTGCATAACGATTGCCTATGGTAAAAATAAAACTTGCCCCCATATTTTGGGCAGAACGCCATAGTACTCCTAAATTTTCCGGAGTTTTCCCATTCTGAATTCCAATACCGAAAAAGCCCTGCTCTAAGTTATCCACTTTCATGGTCGCAAGGTATCATTTTACAATTAATCTTGAAATTCTAAAATATTTGGTCGCAAACCTTAAAATTTCAATAATGATACTAAACGAAATTATCGAATATTACTTCTTCTTTTCGAAACGATTTAAAAAGTTTTTAATAAGTAACTGCATACTTCCAAGTTCTTCCACAGGAGTATTAAGTACTCTCGATAATGAGAAAGGAATCCTTTTGGCCCTTGTTTTTAATGCTTTTCCTGTTTTAGTGATATGTATCTTAGTCTCTAATGCATCTGGGGTTTGCTCCTTGATACTAATAAAATCTTTTTGCTGAAGCGAATTCAAAATAGGCATAAGACTTTCCTTATTCAAATAAAGTTGTCGGCGAATTTGCCCAATATTAACTTCGTTATTTTCCCATAACGTCAACATTACAAGGTATTCTGGATAACTTAATTGAAGTTTTGCCAATACAGGTTGGTAAAGTCTTGATATAATTCGAGTTGAACCGTAAACAGGAAAGCAAAGTTGCTCGTTTAAGGTAAGAGTAGATTTAGCTGTCATTTTATGCTATTTTAAAAGTTGTTGGATATCCTTTTCTATTTTCTCTGGTGAAGTTGTTGGTGCGTACCTCTTGTATGGCTCTCCGTCAGGACCGATTAGGAATTTAGTAAAATTCCACTTAATTCTTTTCCCTAGTGTCCCCGGTAATCGTTGCTTTAAATACTTAAATAAAGGATGTGTTTCCCTACCGTTTACATTAATCTTTTGGGTTAATGTAAAGGTTACTCCGTGATTAAGCTTACAGGTTTCTGCCATGGTATCGTTAGATTCTGGCTCCTGCCCTGCAAATTGATTACATGGGAAGCCAAGTACTACCAAACCATCGTCTTTATATTGCTGATGTAACTTTTCAAGCCCTTCAAATTGTGGTGCAAGACCACATTTTGTAGCGGTGTTCACCACCAAAACCGGCCGATTTTTAAACTCTTTTAAATCAAGAGTTTTTCCATTGGCAGTACTTACTTCGAAATCATAAATTTTCATAGCAAAAACTTTCCCATTTTTCTTTTTCGAAATCAAATTTCCTTAATTTCAGCAGTAAAATACAAGAATCCTCATAAAATAAATTTATGAGGATATTATGCTTTTCTTCAATCAAATTTCCGAAAAAAAATTGATTAAATGTGAAAGAATTCAAATTAAATATCATTTTTAAAATTCAACCTAAAAAACTAATATTCAAAACAATAACTCTCCCTAAAATAAATTAAAAGCTACCTGAATCGCTCCATAGTCCTGCACCGTATTCCAGCTCGCTGTAGCAGAAACGGGAAGCGTAAATTTATCGAATAAATTAAGTTGCCTGTTATAGATTACGCCTATATTGGTGACTCCTGCTTCGTCTCCATAAAAATGGGCATCTTGTGGTGCAAAAGACCAAGAACCTCCCACTAATCCAGATAATGACCAGTTAGTCTCATTAAATATCACATAGCTGGCTTCCACATAATTAGAATAAGCATTTCTTAATTGTCCATTATCATTAATAAAAGTATCCCTACCCTGAACAATTGTACTCCAGGATAATTTTAAGGGTACATTCTGAAATTGATAAGCAAGTATAACGTCGATAAAATGTGAAGTAGTACTTCGATCATAGTCAAAGATTTTAGCATCTGGGTAATCACTGTAATTATTAATATCCCAAATAGAGAGGGACCAACCTTTATGCATAAAACTCACATAATAATCAAATTCGGTATAATCACCGTTAAATCCTCTACCACCCCAAAGTCCAGCCTTAAAAAAACCATTTTTTGAAGTATAATTAATATCGGCTGCCGTCATTGGCGCATCGGTAACATGCAAACCTTTCCAAAGGTGCATATTTTTAAGCTGTAGATTGAAATGAAATAATTTTGTATCGTCTTCAACTTCAGCTTCATTACGTTCTTCAATAATATTCTCCTCACTTACCTGAGCCTGAGAAATATTGCCTGCCAGCATCATAGCCAGCAGGCCTAGATAATGTATATTTTTCATTGACTTTTTACTTTCCTAAGATTAAAAACAATACCGCAGCAATGGCAGCCCCTATAATTGGGCCTACCACGGGGATCCATGCATACCCCCAACCATTGTCTGTTTTCCCCTTTATTGGTAAAAGGGCATGTACTATTCTGGGACCAAGATCACGAGCCGGGTTTATAGCATATCCTGTGGTTCCTCCAAGAGAAAGTCCTATGCCCCATACAATAAAAGAAACGGGAATTGCTCCAATAGCCCCCAGACCTACTTTAGTTGTTGCTCCTGACTGAGTTTCAAAAGATGCATCCGCAAAATAGAACACAGCGATAATCAAAACGAATGTTCCCAAAATCTCACTTATAAGATTCCTGAAAGTATTGGGTATTGCTGGAGCGGTACAAAAAACCGCCCGTTTTGCACCACCGTCCTCGGTAGCATCAAAGTGACTCTTGTACATTTGATAGACCAAGAACGATCCTATCATGGCTCCAATAAATTCGCCGGCTATATATATGGGTACATCTGCCCACGGAAACAAGCCTCCAATGGCAAGGCCTATTGTTACTGCAGGATTTAAATGTGCCCCACTGTAAGGACCTGCTACAACAACTCCTGCAAAAACAGCTAATCCCCATGCTGTAGTGATCACAATCCAATCACTACCCTGACCAATAGTTTTATTCAAGTTGACATTCGCAACTACCCCTCCCCCTAAAAGAATGAGTAGTGCAGTTCCTAAAATCTCTGCTATGAATGGTGTCATTACTTTTTAGATTAAAGTTTTGTCCATTGTTCTAAAGCCTTTACCGCCTTGTACCATCCTTTGATACCATCTTTAACGTCATCTTGATTTTCTGTGGGCTGAAATTCTTTTTCTACTTTCCAGATTTCTTCAATTTCTTCCATACTATCCCAATATCCTACGGCCAGACCAGCAAGATATGCAGCTCCCAGTGCGGTAGTCTCTGTAATTTCAGGACGTACGGTCTCTGTATTCAAAACATCACTTTGAAATTGCATAAGCATATCATTTACAGATGCTCCGCCATCTACCCTAAGTTGTTTTATATCAATACCACTATCGGCCTGCATTGCTTTTAAAATATCCATGGTCTGGTATGCTATTGCCTCTAAAGAAGCTCTTGCGATGTGAGCATCTGTGGTACCCCTGGTGATACCGAACATGGTTCCTTGTGCTTTTTGGTTCCAATGTGGAGCACCCAATCCTGAAAATGCCGGAATAAAATAAACCCCCTCAGTAGAATCTACAGAAGCTGCTAAATTTTCAACATCTGATGATCTTTTAATAATCCCCAGTCCATCGCGCAACCATTGTACAACTGCACCGGCGATAAAAATAGATCCCTCTAAACAATATTCAGTTTTTCCATTAATTCTCCAGGCTACAGAAGTTAAAAGGTTATTTTCTGAAACTATCGGTTCTTCCCCTATATTCATTAACATAAAGCATCCGGTGCCATAGGTGTTTTTAACCATTCCTTTTTTAGTACACATCTGACCAAATAAAGCGGCCATCTGATCACCAGCTATTCCGGCAATAGGGATTTTTGAGGCAAAAACGGTGGTTTTGGTATGCCCGTAAACTTCGCTGGAATCTTTAACTTCTGGTAACATACTTTTTGGCACATCAAAAATTTCCAAAAGTTCGTCGTCCCATTCCATTGTATTAATATTAAAGAACAGTGTACGGCAAGCATTCGTAACATCGGTAACGTGTAATTCTCCTTTTGTAAAATTCCAGATTAGCCAGGTATCAATAGTTCCCATAATCAGGTCGCCAGCTTCTGCTTTTTCACGAGCTCCTTCCACATTGTCCAAAATCCATTTTACTTTGGTTCCAGAAAAGTAAGAATCGATTACCAGTCCCGTTTTTTTCTTAATTAGCTCGGCTTTACCATTTTCCTTTAATTCATCACAATACTCCGAGGTTCTTTTATCCTGCCATACAATAGCATTATACACAGGATCCCCAGTATTTTTATCCCAAACTACAACGGTTTCGCGTTGATTTGTAATACCAATTCCTGCAATATTTTTTCCATTCATCCCATGCTTTGTGGTGGCCTCTGCGGCTACCCCGGCCTGTGTAGACCAAATTTCACTTGGGTCGTGCTCTACCCATCCCGGTTTTGGAAAATGCTGTGTAAATTCTTTTTGGGCCACCGAAACAATACTTCCCTTTTTGTCGAAAAGGATTGCGCGGGAGCTCGTAGTGCCCTGATCCAGAGCTAACATATACTGATCCATAACTACATGTATTTTAAGGATTTATAAAAAAAATAAAATCTCTGGCTCCCGCATAAGCGAGAGCTATTTTGGTTAATAAATTGGTTACTATTATTTAAATGGTGTAATGCTTGGCTATCTCTTTAAAATCGGCTACTTGTTTCTCTTTCCATGCTTCATCCTTTTCAAGCTCTTTTGCTAATAAAGCAGCAACTTCTGGAGCAGATTCTATTGCGGCTTTAGCGTCCATAAACAACATTCTTACTCTTCTCGCCAACACATCGTCTACTGTTCTGGCTAACTCGTGCCTTGCTGCAAATACGACTTCCGCTTTTAGAAAATCTAACCTGGGGTGAAGTTTTTCTCCGAGGGAAGAATCCTCATTAATTAAATTTTGAATTTCTGGCTGGTCACTTCCGTAAATATACAAGTGATTTGAAAGATCGGGGTTTTCTTTAGCACCATGTATTTTAAGATCTGCAGTTTTACATTCTTTCTTTGGTAGTTTACCAAGTGAAATGGCTTTATTTACGGTGTCCTGAGCCATTCTTCTAAAAGTGGTCCATTTTCCACCTGTAATTGTAATCAAACCTGTTTCTGACACTAGTATTTTATGACTTCTTGAAATCTCTTTTGATTTTTCTGAACCATCTTTTGGTGCTGCTAACGGTCTTAAACCGGCGTATATACTGCGAACATCAGCCCTAGTTACTTTTTTCTCTAGATAATTATTGAAGGTTTCTAAAATAAATTCTATTTCCTTTTCTAGTGCTGAAGGTTCCAGACTATGTTCGTCTAACTGCGTATCTGTCGTTCCTACAATCACTTTATCATGCCACGGCACTGCAAAAAGCACACGACCATCTTCGGTTTTTGGAATCATAATAGCATCTTCGCCCGGCAGAAAAGATTTATCGAAAACAAGGTGTACACCCTGGCTAGGTTTAACCATGTTGCGGGCATTGGGATTTTCCATTTTTAGGATATCATCTGTGAATACACCGGTTGCATTAATTATAGCATCACCAAAAAATTGATAATCCTCACCAGTCTCCATATCCTTGGCAGATACTCCCTTAATTGCCTTATCTTCGATTATAAGGTTGTTTACTTTAAAATAATTTAGAACAGATGCACCGTGCTCAACACAAGTTTGAGCAACATTTACAGCCAAACGTGAATCATCAAACTGTCCATCCTGATAGACCACTCCGCCTCTTAATTTATCCTGGCGAATGGTTTTCACTCTTTTTAAAGTTTCTCCTTTATTAATATGGGTAGATTTCCCTAAACTAAGTTTACCAGCAAGAAAATCATAAGCTTTAAGCCCTATAGTGTAATAAATACCTTCGTACCACCTGTAATTAGGAATAACAAAGCTTTGGTTTTTGACTAAGTGTGGTGCATTTTTACTAAGCAGACCGCGTTCATATAAAGCTTCTTTAACAAGATCTATATTTCCCTGCGCTAAATATCTTACCCCTCCATGTACCAGTTTTGTACTACGACTGGAAGTTCCCTTTGCAAAATCTACCTGCTCCAGTAGTAATGTTTTATAACCTCTGGTAACACTATCTAAAGCAACACCTAAACCTGTTGCTCCACCTCCAATTACAATAACATCCCATTTTTCAACAGATTTTACTGAATCGACTAGAGATTTTCTTGAGTATATATTTTTAGCAGCCATAATTTAGAATCTTCTAATTTTATGCTAAAATAATAAAATTTTATTAAAACGAAACATTTCGAAACAAAAAATTTACTTAAAGAAATCAAACGAAAGTGTTAACGAAACCTAAATATATATTTAAAGAGAGTTTTATTACGCTTACTTTCGTTTTTAAATTATAAATGAAAATATCAAATTTTATACATTTGTAAAGTCCATTATACTTGATCATGAAAAGACATCAGCTAATTTTAGATAAATTAAATCACGAACATCATGTAGAGGTTTCAGACCTTTGTGAGGAACTTAAAGTTTCAGCAGTTACTATTCGAAAAGATCTAAAACTACTAGAGGACAAAGGCTTATTATATAGGATCCATGGAGGAGCTTCTTTAGAAAATCCTTACATAAACGACAGACCTATAAATGAAAAAGAAAAAATTTCGGTTTCAGAGAAATCTGATATTTCTAAAAAGGCAGCAGAATTAATAAAAGATAATGATTCAATAATGATTGCTTCAGGAACAACTGTTCAGCAATTAGCAAGATCCATTACCAACAAAGGTTCGTTAAATGTTATTACTTCTTCTCTAAACGTGGCTTTAGAACTATTACACCATCAAAACATACAGGTTATTCAACTTGGCGGAAATCTAAGACATTCCTCTTCTTCTGTAACTGGACATTATGCGCAACATATTTTAGAACATATCTCTTGCAGCCTATTATTTCTAGGTGTAGACGGAATCGATTTAGATTACGGTTGCACGACTACTAGTCTAGAAGAAGCCTTACTTAATCAAAAAATGATGGAAGCTTCACAACGAACAATAATCCTAGCAGATTCTTCTAAATTCGGTAAGAAAAGTTTCGGTCGTATTTGTGGCTTAGAACAAGTAGATCAAGTTATAACGGATAGTGGAATTTCACCTAACCTTGCTAAAAAAATCAAGGATTTAGGCGTAAAACTTAGTATTGTATAATCATTTTATAAAACAAATTTTACTTTCAAAAGAAGTTTCAAACTTTCATTCTTTCTATCTTTTCATTTAGCATTCTTCTAGCTTTAATTAAAAGCTAATATTCCTTTAAAAACTTCAAGGTCTGGAATTAAAACACTAATTTAATGCCAAGATTGTGAAGTAACCATCTTATAGATTTTAAGATAATTAATCTAAGTTGAGGTTAACCGCCTTCACTAACACTAACCAATTAATACCCTTATGAAGCAGGAAGTACAGCTTTATTCTTTATTTTCAGATTTCGACATTTCTCTATTTAAAGCAGGTAAACATTTCAGAATTTATGAAAAACTAGGATCACATATCCTTGAAATTAATGGCCAAAAAGGAACCTATTTTGCTGTTTGGGCGCCCTCTGCAAAAGAAGTCTCTGTAGTAGGGGACTTTAACTATTGGACCGATAATGAACATCAATTGTTTGTTCGCTGGGATAGTAGTGGTATCTGGGAAGGATTTATTCCTGGTGTTGGTAAAGGCTCCAGATACAAATATAAAATCACTAGTGCTATTGATAATATTAAGACTGAAAAAGCTGATCCTTATGCCCGAAAATGTGAACACCCACCGGCAACAGCTTCTATTGTTTGGGAAGATGATTATTCCTGGAAAGACAAAAAATGGCTAAACAGTAGGAAAACTAAAAATGCCTTGGATCAACCAATTTCTGTTTACGAAGTCCATTTAGCCAGTTGGAAACGAAAAAACGAAGAAAATAGATATCTTTCATATGTAGAGATGGCAGACGAACTGGTAAATTATGTAAAAGAAATGGGATATACCCATGTAGAATTTATGCCAGTAATGGAGTATCCTTATGATCCCTCCTGGGGCTATCAGGTAACAGGATATTACGCTCCTACATCAAGATTTGGCACCCCAGATGAATTTAAGTATTTGGTCGACGCTTTTCATCGTAAAAATATTGCGGTCATTATGGATTGGGTACCTTCTCACTTTCCCGAAGATGATCACGGTTTAGGTCGTTTTGACGGATCTCATCTATACGAACATCCCGATCATCGAAAAGGCTATCATCCAGATTGGAAAAGTCTTATTTTTAATTATGGACGTAACGAAGTACGTTCTTTTTTAATAAGTAATGCTATTTTTTGGATAGATCAATATCATATCGATGGATTACGGGTAGATGCCGTCGCATCGATGTTATATCTGGACTATTCTAGAGAAGAAGGGGAATGGGAACCAAATATTTTCGGTGGAAATGAAAATTTAGAAGCCATCTCTTTCCTGAAAGATCTAAATATGGAAATTTATCAAAGTTTTGAAGGGGTGCAAACCATCGCCGAAGAATCTACGGCTTATCACGGAGTTTCGAAACCTATTTATCTAGGAGGACTTGGTTTTGGTATGAAATGGATGATGGGTTGGATGCATGATACCTTAGAATATTTTAAAAAAGACAGTATTTACCGTCAATATCACCAAAATGATATTAGTTTTAGTCTAACCTATGCATTTAGTGAAAATTTTACGCTACCCTTAAGTCATGACGAAGTGGTTTATGGAAAAAAATCACTTTTAGGAAGAATGCCAGGTGACGAATGGCAGCGCTTTGCTAACCTTAGACTAATGTATGCCTACATGTACTCCCATCCCGGCAATAAATTGCTTTTTATGGGCGCTGACATTGGACAATACGAGGAATGGAATTACAATGGTAGTTTAGACTGGAATTTACTGGATTATCCTGTCCATAGCGGACTTAATAAGCTAGTAAAAGATCTTAATAGCATTTACAAAAAATATCCTGCTTTATACGAAAAGCAATTTAGCCCGGATGGTTTTGAGTGGATTTCTTACGACGATTCCCAAAATGCTATTCTATGTTATCTAAGAAAAGGCAGGGAATCAAAAAATGACCTTGTCATTATCTGTAATTTTACGCCAACTGTTTTAAATGATTACAGAATTGGTGTTCCGCGTGGAGGAAAATTAAAGGAGATATTAAACACCGATCATTCTAAATATGAAGGCTCTGGTGTTAGAAACAACAAATTAACTATACAAAATCAGGCATTCCACGGTAGAGATTATTCCGTCGCTTTAAGGCTACCGCCATTAGGCGCTGTTTTTTTTAGCATAGAATAGAATAATCCCCTTAACAATGTACTTAATACCTAGAATATGATTACAAATACAGAATTAGAAAAGAAAGGAAACCTATTCCCCACTAAACTGGTTTCTTATGAACAAAACGGAGATTCTATTTGTTTTACTTCTGAAAACGCTGTACAACTAATAATCACCGTAGTACGGGATAGCATGCTAAGGTTTAGATATGCTACAGACGGAATTTTTGAAAAAGATTTCTCTTATGCAATCGACGAAGATCAACCCCATGGCTACTCGGTGATGGATATTACAGAAGATGACGAATTTATTTGGATCATTACCGAACAAATAAAATGTAGAATTACCAGAAAAGATATGAGAACCGACTTGTTTGACATTGAGGATCAACTTATCTTACAGGACGAACTTGGTTTTCACTGGGAAGAAAGCTTTGAGTTTGGCGGCAACTATGTAAAAATGAGTAAAACTACCGTAGACGGTGAAAACTTTTACGGCCTTGGCGATAAACCTACAAGTTTTAATCTTAAAGGAAAAAGAATAAGTAACTGGAACACCGACCAGTACGCTTTTAGCAAAGACCTTGACGAATTATACAAAGCCATTCCTTTTTATATTGGTCTTCATAGCGCCAAAGCCTACGGAATTTTCTTTGATAATACTTTTAAAACGCATTTTGACTTTTGCCATGAGCGAAGGCATGTAACCAGTTTTTGGGCAGATGGGGGTGAAATGAATTATTATTTTATCTATGGACCAAAAATCGCCGATGTCGTTACCAAATATACCAACCTTACCGGAAGACCAGAGCTACCACCAATGTGGGCGCTTGGATATCATCAAAGTAAGTGGAGCTATTATCCTGAAGCCAAAGTAAAAGAACTGGCTGCTAATTTTAGGGATAATAAATTTCCATGTGATGCTTTGTATTTAGATATTGATTACATGGATGGATTCCGATGTTTCACCTGGAATAAAGACTATTTTCCAGAACCTAAAAGAATGGTGGAAGAACTGGAGCGGGACGGGTTTAAAACAGTTGCCATTATCGATCCAGGGATCAAAATTGACAATAAATACGAAATTTTTAAAGACGGCCTGGAAAAGGATTATTTCTGTAGACGCGCCGACGGCCCTTACATGCAAGGAAAAGTATGGCCGGGAAATTGCGTATTTCCCGATTTTACAAATCCTAAAGCAAGAGAATGGTGGGCAGATCACTATAAAACTTTAATTGCAGAAATTGGTATTAAAGGCATATGGAATGATATGAATGAACCAGCCGTCATGGAAGTACCAGGAAAAACATTTCCCTTAGACGTAAGGCACGATTACGATGGCAATAGATGCAGCCACCGTAAAGCGCATAATGTATACGGAATGCAAATGGCCAGAGCTACTTATGAAGGGGTTAAAAAATATATTTTCCCTAAACGACCATTCACCATTACCAGGGCAAGTTATTCTGGCGGGCAACGCTTTAGCTCTACATGGACGGGAGATAATCTGGCGAGTTGGGAACATTTATGGCTTGCTAACATTCAAATTCAGCGATTAGGAATGAGCGGATTTAGTTTTGCAGGTACCGATATTGGTGGTTTTGCAGATCAGCCTACGGGCGAATTATTTACAAGGTGGATACAACTCGGCGTTTTTCATCCGTTTTGTCGTGTACACTCATCAGGCGATCACGGGGAACAGGAACCCTGGTATTTTGGAGAAGAAGTACTGGAGATTACTCGTAAATTTGTAGAATTACGCTATCAGCTACTTCCGTATTTATATACTGCATTTTATCAATACTGTAAAGATAACATCCCTATTCTTAAGCCTTTAGTGTATTTCGATCAGGCAGATATCCAAACGCATTACAGATCAGATGAATTTATCTTTGGTGAACATTTCCTGGTTTGTCCAATACAAGAACCTAATGTACAGGGAAGAAGGATGTACATTCCACGAGGAAATTGGTACAACTTCTGGAACGACACTGTTATAGAAGGTGGCAAAGAACTTTGGGTAGATGCACCTTTAGAAAGTATGCCCATATTCGTAAAAGAAGGAGCGATAATTCCTAAATATCCATTGCAGCAGTATGTAGACGAATTAGAGATCGAAGAACTGAGATTAGATGTTTATTATAAAAACGGAAAACAAAATTCTATTTACTACGAAGATGATCATGATGGTTATGATTATAAAATGGGACTTTTTAATTTAAGAACCTTCAAACTTACTGGAAAAACAAAAGAGATTATTGTTCAGCAACACGTTGCCGGCACCTACGAATCGAATCTTAAAACCATGAAAATTAAATTTCACGGATTACCTTTCGAAATTACATCGGCCAGCGTAAATAATGAGAATGTAAGCCTGGAAAGCATTGGCTACGATAAAGAGAGTAACACCATTATTTTACAGGAAAATTTCACCGATTTACACTTAATTAGCGAATAATAATTTTGGAGAGCTTTGTAAAAAGATCTCCAAAACAAAAACAAAAAAACGGATTGGCTTGACCTCGTCCCCACCAATCCGTTTTTTTTAGTGTAAATCAATCATCTAGAGACAGCCTCAAAAGGTATCTGACGAAAACAGATTAAACGATTTGAGACCAGACTCGGGGAATTAAAACCTCAGTGAGGAATTAAACTCTCTTTTTAAGGGGCAAAAAAGTGTGTTTTCGTTAATTCTCTATCAAATAATGATACTGTAATTCATAGGGTGTGTGGCTCATTAATTCAATAAAGAAAATCTGCTTATTATGATAGTTATCCAGGGTAAATTTCTCTATCGATTTACTACATAAACAAAGCGCATTTGCCATCGTTATCTCTCCCGCTCTTCTCGCTTCTTTATCGATATAAGCTTTAACGATTTTATGATGGTAAATAATCCCCGGGGTCTTTTCCGGGTCTTTAGCCCTGGCATAAATTTCTTGCATATTTTCAGCATCACAACAGTTTACAAACTGCTCTTTGCTATAAACTTCAATTGTCACATCAATCAATTTGCCGTTTGTATTTTCAATTGTAACGTTCATTTTGATCATTTTTGATATTCTAAAATTAGATACAAAAAGCAGCAAAATCTGAAGATTTCGATGGATATACTCTTATCTATCGACTAATGGAAATTCTAAAAAGTTGGATTGACTTATTTTTAGGCGGCTTTTTGATTGAAATTCTTATTTTTACCATCAAATTTTTACAAGATGTCCAAAGGCTTTATCGCAGAAGGCGAAAAATATATTCAGGAAGAAAAATTTATTGAAGCAGTCACTATAGATTGTGTGGTATTTGGATTTAATGAAGGGAAAATGGAAGTACTCCTGGTAAAACATGCTGAAGGAATTAGTAAGGATAAATGGGGATTACCCGGAGGATGGATTACCGAAAAGGAATCTATAGACGATTCTGCCAAACGTGTGTTAAGGGATCTAACCGGACTCGACAATATTTTTCTGGAACAATTACAGGCTTTTGGTGAACCTAATCGTTTTCCTGCCAGCCGCGTAATTACTATTGGGTATTACGCACTGGTGAAAAGTGAAGATTACGAAATTGCTGCCGGTTTTACTGCATCTGAAGCTAAATGGTTTTTGGTTGAAGAATTACCAGAGCTTATTTATGACCATAAAATGATTTTTGAAGCGGCACAGGAAAAACTTAGAAACCGCGTGCGCCAGGCACCCATTGGTTTTAATTTACTACCCGAAAAATTTACGCTTCTTGAATTAATGCATCTATACGAAGAAATCCTGGATGTAAAAATGGATAAACCAAACTTTCGCAGAAAATTTTTAAAAATGAAACTATTGGTAGACATTGGTGAAAAGCAAAAAGATGTATCGCACCGTGCGGCAAAACTTTACAGCTTTGACGAAGAGGTTTATCAAAAACTAACTAAAAAAGGTTTTACTTTCGAGTTTTAGAATGAACTTAAGGCTTAGTTTTTTGATTTAATCATTGAGTGCTTCAGAAATCTTTTTACTGTAGAAATCTAATTCTTTTAGAAAGGTTTCTTCAATATCTATTGAATCATCTTCAAAACGCTTATGCCCTAAACTTATATGATCGATTAAGCGATTATCATTAAATATATAAGTACCAATAAAGCCTCCATCAAAATTTTGATCATCAAATTTATTCAATTCTTTATCATAATCAAATTGTTTAAATTTATCCATTACCAGAACAGGTTTTTCATTCTTTAAATAAAAAGAATAACGCTGAATTCCGTAGGATAGGAATAAAGTAATCGAAATTTTCTTGATTTCCTGAGTAGTACTATTATAAAACCCAATTACCTCTACTCCTCCATCTAAAGAATCATCAATAAAATCATCATTTTCGAGAATTACCGGTTGTAAGGATTCATTGTTATCTATGGATTTTTTGATTTCAAAGACCTCAGGATATTGTTCTAAGATATTTTGAGCTTTTAAGGAAACCATGATGAAAAGAAATGGAACTACTAAATATGGTTTCATTTTTATTCTAACTATTCCGGGATTTTTGTTACCTCCATTACGGCCTCACCGGTAAGACTTAAGTAAATATAAAGTTCTTGCGGTGCGAATTCAAAATGATATATATTAAGCTGGTCGAGTTGAGCCTCTACCAGTAAGCCTTCCGCCGGTTGATCATTCTCTCTAAGCTTGGTATTGATTTTATCTAGTTCCTGCTTTAATTTTTCTGAAAGGTTTTGCCGGGATTTCTGTAATACTTTTTTCTGAAGAAATTTATTCAAAATTACCTGAACAATCTTATTCGTTATTCTATTCTGATTCTCACCTACAGCTTCGTAATCTTCAAGCGAAAATTGATTGGTTACCGGATCAAAATTAAACTTAAGGTGAATTTTAAGCTCTAATTCTTTATTTTTAAATAAAAATGTTTTAGCCTTTAATCGTAAACCCAGCGTGATATCGTAATCAACTTCAGGATTTTTTTCTAACCAGGCAAATTTCACCTCGGCATATTCTGCCATTCCATTTTCCTCCCCATCATCTTCCTGTAATTTCTCTTCGATCACCTTTTCTAAAACAGCATAAGGTAATTTTACAGGAATATTCAGGATTAATCCTTTTTGGTAATCTTCATTCATAACTTTCTGGCTTTATTTTAAAGGTATAAAAGAAAAAATACCGTCAATCTAATATTAGGTTAAAATTGAATCAAAATTCCTCTAATATCGACTAATAATGTCTTGATGGCTTAGCGTAAAATTTCGTACGAAGCCAAAAAGAGACTCTTACTAAAAGGATAAGTGCCGGCACCTCTATTAATGGTCCTACGATCCCCACAAAAGCCTGCCCAGAGTTTAATCCAAATACTGCTATAGCTACTGCTATGGCAAGCTCAAAATTATTCCCTGCTGCAGTAAAAGAAATTGCCGCATTTTCATCATATTTTGCTCCTGCCCACTTACTGGCTATAAATCCGATTAAAAACATTAAAGCAAAATAAATCACCAAAGGAATAGCAATAAATACAACGTCTTTAGGTATTTCTACAATTAAATTTCCTTTTAAACTAAACATCACCATAATGGTAAGAAGTAGGGCGATTAATGTGATTTTGGATATTTTGGGAATAAATTTTTCTGTATACCATTTTTCCCCTTTCAGTTTCACGAAAAGTAACCTACTTGCAATTCCCATTAAAAAAGGAATACCCAAATAAATCGCCACACTCTCTGCAATAGTTGCTATAGAAATATCGACTATGCTTCCCTGATACCCAAAGTACGGCGGAAGTTTTGTAATAAATAACCAGGCATAAAAAGAATAGCCAAAAACCTGAAATATACTGTTTAGTGCTACCAGTCCTGCTCCATATTCCTTACTTCCCCCGGCAAGATCGTTCCACACTAAAACCATGGCGATACAACGTGCAAGACCTATCAAAATTAGGCCGGTCATATATTCAGGATGATCTCCCAAAAATAAAAGTGCCAGGAAAAACATTAAAATGGGACCAATAATCCAGTTTAAAACCACAGATATGCTTAGCACCTTTACATTATGAAACACCGTGGGAAGCATTTTATAATCTACTTTGGCTAATGGAGGGTACATCATTAAAATTAGTCCTATAGCAATAGGAATATTAGTAGATCCAGAGCTGTAGGAATTTATAAATTTGGGCACAGCAGGAAAATAATACCCCAAGCCTACCCCTACTGCCATGGCAATAAAAATCCATAGTGTAAGATAACTGTCCAGGAAACTCAGTTTCTTTTTCATCATTTATTACTTTGAAAGTTCTTTTGCTTTGCTGAATACATAAAGAAGGTCTGTAGCGATTTCTTTACTTTTCTCCTGATATTTCTCTAGTTCCCGTGGTGTACCATCACTTATTTTAGGGTCTTCAAACGTAAAAGAGATTCGGGCTTCAGCTCCGGGAACAAAGGGACAGGCTTCATTGGCCTGCGAGCAGGTCATTACCGCTGCAAAATTGGTCGTTGGATTAAAGGGATGATCGTAAACCTTAGAAAAACATACAATCGGCGGAGCATCGTTTGCATACTTTAAAAATGATACTGGGTTTTCATTCTCTGAAAGCCGCCCTACAGAAAAACCTATATTTTGGAAAGCTTTTAATACGGAAGGATATACCGCTGTAGCCTCAGTTCCGCCAGAATACGATTTAATAGTTTTAATCCCTAAAAATTCGGCTATGGTTTGAGCCCATATCTGCGAAAAATGACTTCTCCTGGAATTATGTGTACAGATAAAATTAAGGTTAACCGTTTCTTTACTTTTAAGCTTTTGAGCAATAAAACCAATAAAATCTTCTAAGTTTATTTTACGATCTTCACTAATTTTAGTGATGTCTAAATTTTCAATAAATTGTTGAATAGAACGATACATCTCTTAGTAAATTAAATTTAACAACATCCAGATCTAGGCGTACAAGAATTATTTGCGCTAGCGGTAAGGCTTTTTAAACTCTTTTTAGTTTTTACTGAAGTATTTTGTGGAATCCCGCATTGATCCTGGGCAAGACAGGTTGTAAACTTATTAATCAGTAAAAAATGATCTCCATCAAATGCAAGATCATACTTCTCTACCGTACTTCCCTGATATTCCACCTCTATTTCTGAGTCTTTATCTAAATGCAAAACTTTTTCTGAAAGCTCTATAATCGAAAGTAATTTCTCTGGATGTAAACGGTGATCGTAATCATTAGCTTCCCACAATTGAAAGCTTGCCTTAGACTCGTATCTAAGCGTACCCCCGCAATCAATAAATTTCTTTTCTATCCCACCTATTTCAGTGACGTGAAAATGGGAAGGCACTAAACGACCATCAGGCAACTCAAAAACTATCGTTTCCTTTTCCTTTAGAATCTGTTTTATTTCAGACAATTTCATCAATAATAATTTTATATCGCAATATTACGATTAATTTTATTGCAATATTACGATAATATAGTTGATTTTAAAAAAATAGGTGTTAAGACATCTAATTAATAGATGTCGTCAATTCTCACTAATCTCTTCGCAACTGATTTCTTAAATTTTTTCATCGGGAAAAAAGCAATCGTGTAGCATCTTATACAGATCGGGATGCTTACGTTGCATAAGACCAGGATTTTCGAAGAAATACTCACTTGCCGTCGCCAGAAATTCTGCTTCATTAGTACCACCATAATTCCGAATATCTGATTTGTGTGCATTGATGGCTTCCATTTCCTTATGTACCATTTTAAGCCACGGAATGATATAAGCCTGTTTTAGCAATCGTTCTGGTACACCATCCGTTACTCCATCAACTTTATCTATTAAGTGAACAAATTCATGAATCCCGGTATTTAAAAGATCATTATGCCTATCAAAACCTTCATGTAAGGCACGTCGAGAAAGAATCATTTGATGCTCAAACCTACCATTACCTACAAGTCCCATCACAATTTTATCTTCACCACTATTTTCGAAAATAAGATTTTTATCAAAATGATCCGGATACAAAATTACCGTGCTTAGATTGGAGTATCGCCAGTTTTTAAAACCGAAAACCGGAATAACAGCACTTGAAGCGACCAATAAGCGATCCAGATCTTCTAATTGAAAAGATACACTCTCGATGTAAACTTCACTTAGAAATAGCATGATACGCTGCTGAAATCTTTTTTGTTCCTCCGCATTCAATTCAGCATAAAACTTTACATGGTCTACAAGTAACAGATGCCAGTTTGCCGGAAATGGATCGATTTTCTTTTTCTTCTTCTTTATGATCATAAAGATTACCACACCTGCAATGACTAACAAAACCAGGACACCTTGCAAAAGTTTATTCATCGTCTATTTAAATTTGAAAAAATAATGCTTAAAAATATCGAAAAATAATGCTATACCTTCTCTAAACCTGTAAATGTTTTTTACGATAATTACTTGGTGTCATTCCATACAAATCCTTAAACTTTGTCGAGAATTTTGATGTACTGGTAAAACCTACAGCGTAAGCAACCTCAGAAATATTTGTGGTACTTGAGATGATTAAATTTGCCGCCTGCTTAAGTCTGATATTTGTAATCAATTCGCCGGCTGACTGGTTAGTGAGTTGTTTTAATTTTCGGTATAAATGAACACGGCTAATCCCTAGCTCTCCAGCCAGCATTTCGACATTTAACTCTGAATTACTTATGTTTTTATTCACTACCTCCATAAATTTTTCTAAGAGCACCTGATCTCCAGATTTCAATTCTATTTTCTTAATCTTATCTTCCTGTAATTGATTTCCGGTATATGTATTTTTTAGTAAAACCCTGTTTTTAATTAGATTTCTTACTGTTTTCCTTAGAATCTCGATGTTAAAAGGCTTATTGATATACGCATCTACACCAATTTCCAAACCTTCGATATTGGTTTCTCTATCAGTTTTACCGGTTAAAAGGATAACAGGAACATGATTTATATAAATATTTTTTTTGATTTTTCTAGTAAAGGAAATACCGTCCATTTC